>Ga0307379_10000032_pt1 | contig 239714 bp, 227 predicted proteins | sample UN2MG_FD_202237 | JGI IMG/M metagenome (GOLD analysis project Ga0307379, IMG submission 202237) | Soil microbial communities from Risofladan, Vaasa, Finland - UN-2 | ecosystem: Environmental > Terrestrial > Soil > Coastal area > Acid sulfate soil | place: Finland: Risofladan, Vaasa...
CCCTGCTTTTCGTAGCCGGGCAGGTCGGCTTCAAAACTGGTCAGACCTGGCTGGCTTGTGGTGTTGGCTCTGATCGTTTGTTAATGTACCGTGGGCCTGACTGGCCCTTCATATCGCAAAACTCGAGCTAAGGAGTCAAGTGAGCGATCCAGTCTTGTGCATCTGTCTTCCACGTCCGACATGACCTCTTCGATCCAATACAGCTTGTCGTACGTACTTGCAAGTATTCCACTATATTCCCCGGCCCATTGGGAGTAAGGTATCATTCTGTAGTGGAAGTCGCTTCCACCTGAAACTAGAAAATCCAGCTCGGCCGCGATGCTCTCCAGCCATCCGAGAAAACGTTGAACCTCTTCATCCTTCTTGCACAATCGAGGTTGGTAAACTTCCAGTCCATCCAGTCCAAGTTCTCGCAATTGTAATAGATACTCTCTCATCGCGGAATAGTCTTTTCGAAAAACTAGATCCCAAACAGAAATAGGATGAGCGAGGAAAGAAAGCCCTTGGCTTGCTCTGATTATCTCAATTGCATCTTTGACCGAAGGCCTATAACTCTCTGCTTCATTCCACGTTTGCTTTAGAAATGAACCCACAGAACCGCTCAAAATCCCTGTATCATAACGATTGAAGTCCAGTCTTATCTGGGCTAAATCCAAACCACCTGTCAAAGAGATTCCTGAGAGGTCACGACATAAAAGGCTTTCTAGGTTCTCGTGCCAGGTTCCGAGTAGAGTGTTGATAGGACCATCGGGGTCAAAGCAATATCCCAGGACCTCCCAGAAACCTTGACACATCAGTTCAACACCACATATCACTAGAGTATCCCCTATATATTGATACCGGTTTATTCTCCTCTCCTTGTAGTAAGCAACTGTATTATAGTCCGTAAAAGAAAGCACTTTTACACCGATGCTCTGTGCCTCCTCGACAATTTCTTCCATTGAAAATGCATCTTCATTTGAATAACTAGTGTGTATGTGTAGGTCTGCTTTGGGTGCTGTCATGTACTACTTCTCCATAGACATCCAATAATTTATCCACATGGCTTTCAGAGCTAAACCAGTGTTGAGCGTATTCTCTTGCATACTGTCCCATCCTTGCCCTCAGAGCACAATCCTGTAAGAGTATCAATGTTTTTGCCTTCAATTCGTCTATATTCTCTCTTGGAACCAGGAAACCTGTGTGCCCCTGTAGGAGCAGTTCTTCTACGGCACCGGTGTTGTACGCTACAACTGGTCTGCCAAAAGACAATGCATCGACCAATGAAAAGCCTAGAGTCTCGTTGGCTAGAGAGGGGAAAACAAGTAGCTTACTTTTCGATATGAGCTTTGCAACCTTAGTCGGTGACAGAAATCCCTCCAGTAGCACGTTGTTTTGCCTTGCTATTAGCGCATCAATGTTTGAGTCCAAGACCAGCCCAGCCATTACGAAGTTAGTTCCTTCAAACTCCGCAGCCTTTGCCATCTCGATGATTTCATATGCACCTTTCTCATAGCATATTCTTCCTAGGAAGAGCACATCGAACCCATCGCCAGATGGTCTCGGTGCCGCGTCATGGTACACGCTTTCTTGAGACAGTACCTGCACCGGCGAAAAGGGGGGGAGTAAAACCATCTTGGACTTCATGCTAGGCTCGCTAGTTTCGACAACGTGTCTTAGAAAGTCCGAGAATATGAAGACCTTTGGCAGCTTTAGAAGGGAACGAAGCATAAGACTCGTCCAGGTAGCTTCAAGTCCATTTTCGCTCGAGGATTCAGTCCACAGTTTTGGAGCAAAAGGCCTCACATCATGAAGTGTCTTAACGACTGGAAACCCAAGATCAGATATCCCGTTCAACAGATAGGGATTAAACACATTGTGCACATGGAGTATTTCCGGCTCCTCGAGCTGGAGAATCTCCGAAATCAAGCGCAAAGTGTCCTTTGTGTGTTCTGCATAGCCCTCAAGCTGTGCTGTGTTATTGGGTTTCCCAATGCGAGGTACTTTGTAGCAGTTTGTTTCTTGGGCGGTTTTTTCTCGATTGAGATCTTCATCGATGACGAGGAAAACCTCATGTCCTCTTTCTCTCAACATCTTCTCGAGAGCGTGGATGTAGATCTCTGCACCGCCGCCCTCGAAATAGTCTGAGATAAAGCAAACCTTCATTCCTGTAGTATTGCTCATGGAGTGTGCACCAATACGTCATCCTCACGCTTGGAGTACAGCAACTGTAACTTGTGATTGTAGTAGCATCCAGGGCAATCCCGAACATCTTTCGAATAAAGCTCTTGCAACTCTTGATAATCAAAATGCTCTTGAGTGATAAAGTCAAAGAAATCCAATTGAGAAAAACTCGTACCTGGCCAATCGTGACATGCCAACAAATACCCATTCGAGTTTATGATGAAATAGTCTAGCAAGCTACATTTCCAGGACAGATCAGCATATTTAGGGAGATTCCGAAAATAAGCGTTAACATTGTGTATGAGATAGCCCCTGCTCTTCATCTCCAGCATCTTGTTTGCAATCCAGACGGCTTGCTGTTGAGTAACATTAAGGTCCAGATTGCCTCTGAAAGCAAAATCGCTGTCTCTTACGGTATGTACGATGCCCGGGATGGTCCATATTCCTCTTTCACTCATCCATTCCACGATTTCTGGCAAGAAGCAGGTATTATATTTAGTGACAATAGTCGAGACCACTAGTTCCGGCAGATCGAATTCCAAAACCTCAGTCAGTAGTTGGAAGCCAGCTTCCGATTTCCTGACAATTTCCGGCATTATCTCCGCGGTGTCAGATGACACTTGCCATGGAAGAAGATCTATACTTAGAGTTAGGCTCTTCAGTTTCTTTATGGCCTCATATTTCTTCAATGTTCCATTCGTTATCACTGTATAATGAATCCCAGTAGCGTTCGCACAGTCAACTACTTTCCCAATATCCTGTCGCAAAAAGGGTTCTCCTCCAAAGAAAATCATCATCTCAGGTTGTATTTTCTGTGCGACGAATTCAACGATCTCGCATAGCTTGTTTGTCGAAAGCTCTCCTGAGGTTATGTTAGGGATATAGCAGTACTCACAGCGGAGATTGCAGCGCCGTGTCAAATAGATGACCACCTGTCTAATCATGGACGACCTCGATGGCTTGCAAGATCTCCCGATTCCGTCTTTGGTCATAGTAACCAGACGCAGCTCGGTCTCTGTACTGGCTCTTAATCTCCTGAGATACCTCGAAAGCTGGCTCGACCCCGTTCACCCTGAAGGACACCCACTTTCTGAAGCAGCTTCCACAGTTTCCGCACTGATGAAGAGTAGGATGATAGCAACTGACAGTTCTATGCAGGGCTTCCCTATCCCCGACGTTTTCCAAATACCATTCCACAATATCACTTTTGGTCATCTCCCAGAAAGGCGAGAACACCTTTACTCTTTTTCTTGAAAACCTTGTGATAACTTCACTCATCAATTCAAATGCCTCAGGGTTTTTGTCCTCCACTAGGTCTCCTCTCACCCCCGCAATGCACACTTTCTCTCCAAACCAACTCCCTAAAATCGCGAATAAAAGATTTCGCGAAGGTATGAAGGGATCTGCCAGTGTGGGAGAAAGAGGATGATCGTTAGTAGGAGAGAAACTAATTATTTCGCAATCCATATGGAATTTCTGAGAGAAATATCTAACGCCTTCCAATTCCTTCTGGGAATCCGGCAGATGCAAATCTACATAGACACACTTGGGTCTGTCCAAGAAGAACCATGCTATAAGTGAGTCGACACCTCCTGAAAACATGATCACATTGCGAGAATTCCTAAGCATTACTTTCGCCTCCTCCTGGCTTATGAGAGTCCAATATTCGTTGCAATTCTAGTTCCCAGCCAGTTTCAAGTGCTAGATTTCTATCATCGATGTATACATCTGCCCTTAACTTCTCAAAGCATATCTCATCATATGGTATTTGGTGATAGTTAAGCCAATCTATAGTTATCACATCGTCCTCACGCATTCGTGACGTATAAATCACTATTTTGGCGCCCATTCTCCTAATCTCTCTCAAATTCTGTATTACGGTACTATTCGGCACTAGAGTTGAATAATCACTGTGGTGGCTATTTGCTACTGTTGTGATAACACCATCAAGATCCACAGCTACCACGAATTCTTCCTTTCCTTCAAGCAAAATACCGAAAGAATCAATCTCAGGATAGGGAGGAATACCGAGGCAGCTTGGCGGGCATAGCAGCTCTCTCTTTATGGGAATCTGTTCTCTCAATCTATTTCTTAAGACTTGCAAGTCCTCCCGTATCAGATTGCCAAGCAAAAACTGCTTCCCTCTCAATTTGCAGCATCCCCACAAATTGCCTTTTGTGTCCACAGCTCCCATGTAATAGGGCGCATAGCATTCAGGCACTTTGAATCTTTTATTGTGCAAATAGGAATCTAAGATAGCCATCTCTCCGAGTTCTTCTGCAAATTGCCTGACCCCCTCGAGCTGGCACATTGGAGGCTTTTGGAAATGCAATGATTTGACAAACACGTAATCTAAGCGAAAGCGCTCTACCAAATCTGCACACCTGATGGCTTCGTCAGTTGAGAAAGTTGCATTGAATATCAATTGAATACCTACTTTGGCTTTCCTAGCTCGATATACTTGAATCCTCTCCAGAAAAGCTAAAACGAGTGGAAATGCATCTTTCCCTTTTATTCTCCGGTAAGCTTGTGGATCACAGGTATCTAGCGAGATTCTAATCCACTCAGCATTCTCTAGGAAATATTGAGTGTCTTGTACTTCCCACTCATCCATCGCCGTGCCGTTGGTTATGAGAGCAAACTTCATGCCCGTCTCGACCGTACGTTGAAAGTATTCATTGAGAGTTTTGTTCAGCGCGGGTTCCCCCCCTCCCGAGAATAGTATAAAACGATAACCAAGCTGCTTTACCTTTTCCAGTATGACATCGAATTCATGTGTGCGCATGAAGGTTGCATCTCTAAAAGCTTTGGAACAGCAATAGTAGCAATCTAGATTACACTGATCAGTTGTATGGACCTCAATACCCCTCACCATCTCCAGTTCTCCTCAATGCAGGCATATGCGTTGTGAAGGTGAATACTTTCGAATGAAGTCACATCCACTTTATACGCATCGATATCGGCAGTTTGGAGGAGTTTGAACGCAATGTCTCGAGCAACGTCTTCCACAAATTTGGGGTTGGAAAACGACATTTCGGTTATGAACTTTTCATCATTTCTCTTCAACAGAGAATGCAAAGGGGCACTGAAACTGTCCTCAATAATATCGACCAGATCCTCAAACCATATCTCTTCATCTGAGTGGATCCATACTAACGCCTGAACTCTCTGGCTGTGGGCTCCATATTCACTTATTTCTCTGGAGCAAGGACAAGTTGAGTTCCCAGAAACTTGTGCTCCAAGCAAAAAGGTGTATCGGTTATACTCTGTGTCAACCTGATAGATCCCCTTCATGAATAACCGAAAAACGATCTTGCTGCGCTTCTTGGACGAAGGGGAGAGTTTTTCCAACACGAACGGTGTTTCCAGTTCAATGTATCCTTTCCGGCTAGTCAGAACTATGCATAGCTGATGTAGGAAATCTTCCATCTGCCTCGGAAACTGCCCAGTCCGGTCATAAAAGTTCTCCAGGACCTCGAGGAACCGGCTCATGTGTGTGCCTCGATAACTCTCCGGCAACTCAACATAAATGTTCATGATGGCAATGTGCTCTACTAGGCCTCCGTCTTTTCTCTTTATGAAGCACGGGTATTCCAGCCCAAAGACACCAACTCTGTTTAGAGGGATACTCACTCGGGGTAATTCATTTTGCACATCCCGCAAATTGTCCATCCGCTATTTGAGTCCTATGTGTTTATGCAACTGAATACTGAATCGAGCGTCCAAACCGTCCTCCAAAATCCAGTTAGCCAACATCTGGTTATCCAGAGTCCCATACACTGACTGAAATACGATGTTCACCCTATGCCTCAAAGAATACTTGCCCATTATCTCTTTACTGTACTCATAATCCGCCCGACTTCCCACAACGAATTTGACGTCATCAGTTCTTTTTAGGAGATCAAAATTGGAGAAAAGGCAATGATCGTGTTGTAAGGAAGACGGTGTTTTGCAATCCATAGATATGTGAACTTGTGGATGTATTGCTTCCAAGGATAGACTGCCGTTTGTTTCCAACACTATGCGCTTATTGGTATGCTTGAGAATCGCACTAATAAGATCTTTCAACTGTGATTGCAGCAGCGGCTCTCCCCCAGTCAGAACAACGAAAGGCTGTTTTGAAGCCTGAGTTTCACAGAGAACTGCCTCGAAGGGTAAGAAAAAAGATGGCTCATACGCACGTTCGGTATCACACCAGGAACATCGCAAGTTGCACCCTGCAAATCGCAGGAACAAAGCAGGATATCCTGCCAGGGAGGTTTCTCCGTTTATGGATTCAAATATCTCAGACATTGGGAATTCGGCGAGCATTTTATCTCCTCTGGTCTGAGTGGATTCCATACACCTTGGCTACTTGTCCTGGCGTTTCATCACCAGTCACTAACTCCATCACCACCTGGAACTTGGACTTCGCCGAAACCGCTTTCCCATATTTGCCTCCTCTGTATATGATATGATCTCACACTTGCCAGAGGAGGTCAACTTTACACATTACCTACTGGTACAGATTTTTGGGGTAATATCCCGAGCTGTTATAAAAATTCTTTCGCAGTAGAAGCCAATGTGAGCTATTCTACCTGCTCTCTGCAAATCTACTCATCTTACCATAAATCGTGCCGCCTGTCTGTCGGGAGAGTTTGACATTTCTTGTAGGGAAAGTTTGACACTTCTTACTCGGCTTTTGCAGCACTTTAGCGGTCAGATAATCCAGGCCGAAGGGCTGCCAAGATAGCCGGCAGAGGTAACATGAGCTCAAAACTCGAGCAGGAGGTAGGGTTATGTCACCACTGTTGAATTCCCGCAGATCGTCCAACACCATACACCATGGTTTGTGGCCGTGTTTTCGGCTGAAGCGTGGTGCAGTTTCAACGGTGTCTGAGCGCGCTGATCATATCCGAGAATAAGACGGTGGAGGGCATCAACCGCGTCTTTGTCATTGAAAGCCGCCACCAAAGCAGTCTCAACCACCCATTGACGGCAAGCCCGCTCACGCTGGAGGAGTTCGCCAAACAACTGAAACAGAAGCACCTCCAAGCGGTCGCTGCAGGAGGCAAACCGGTTTTCCACAAGACTGGCATTACCTCCCCCGCCGATCATAACTTGGACGAAGTTGATATCACGTCCCCAGATCTCTCCTTTTCTCAACCAGTTTCATCACCCGCATAAATAACTGGTCGCACTCTTTTGCGTAAGCTGGACCAATCCAATCAATTCGAGATACCTCTTTTTCAAAATACGTTGGCATATGCCCGAAAACAAGGCTTGCTCCTCCATAATCATCAGAAGATCCATACATAATACGACCGATGTGATGTAATAGGATAGCTCCTGTACACATCAAGCATGGCTCAAGAGTGGTATAGAGGGTCATATTTCTTGAATACTGCCAAAGCTCCTGTGGGACATTGCGCAGAGCTTCAATTTCCGCATGACGATTTGGATTAAACTCTGGAAACCAGATCGCGTTCTTACCTTCCGCAATAATTCTCCCATCAAGACTGATCACTGCACCTATCGGCAAGTTGTTCTCCTTCTCAGCCTCGAGGGCAAGTCGAATTGCACGTTGGAAAAATGAGACGTCGGATTCTGAAATGTCCATTTGCATTGACTGTTCTTTTAAGAATGGTAGGCTCGGATGGCAGGTTTCGTGGGGCGGGGTTCGTCGCGAGCTATTATATTATACACTATCTCTTGCACCTGCACAAGTTTCGGGGCGCCCATGGCGTCGGGGTGGTACGCATCCGGCGCGTCACCGCCGGCCAGCCTCCAGACCGTGGTGGCGCCGACGGTAAAGAATGCCTCTTTGTCACACGTCAGGTCCACGTCCTCTGGCGTGAGGGTATCCGCCGGTTCGGGAGTGGATGTATCGGTCGGCGTTTCCGGCGTGGGGTAGTGGTTTCAGTGGGAGGGACAGTGAGCGTAGTTACCTGGATTCCCTGCCCACCGACTTCAATTTCCTCGCCACCGTTGAATGGCGTGCACGTGTTCCAGTTCGTGCACGCACAACCCGTCCAGCGCCTCCGCCACCGTCCCTGCACCTCCCCACGGGAAGGTCACCCGCTGCTGCCAATGCCCGGCAGACAGCTTGCTGGCCGTATCCACCAGTCCCTGGCGAACGGTGGCCAATTCGTCCAGAATGACGTCCAGCGGGACGTTCCGCTTGCGGGCAGCCTGTTCGTCGTTCCAGGCCAGATAGTCCTTGATGACCTCGACTTCAAAGGGACCGCCGTCCGCATAGCGGCGCAGAGGCTCCAGGCAGGTCTCCTCCCAGCAGGTGATGTGCCCCAGCAGGTCCTTGATCGTCCAGACCCCCTCGACCTGGACCTGGGTCATCTCCTCCTCGCCCAGGCCCTGGATGGCCTGGTGCAGTGCCTGGCGGCTTTCGGCCAACCGTTCCAGTGTCTCTTCCCTGGTCATCGTAGTGCCTCCTATTCGCTTCTATCTTTCGGGTTTGCGCCACAGCGATTCGTCGCTCGTGGATACGTGCTGCGTATTGCGTGTTGCGTGTTGCGTGTTCCGTATTTCGCCTGGCTACCGTCTACCGTCCCCCTGCGATATTCTCCTTCTTCAAGTAATACCACGTGTGGCCCGCCGGCTTACCCTCAAGCTGTCCGAAAACCTCGTATCCATTCTTCAGATAGAAATCCAACGCCTGAAAGCTGGTCGTCTCCAGGTGGATGTTGTCAATGCCCCTGGAAATGGCCGCATCCTCTGCCATTCGCACAAGTTTCGTCCCCACCCCACGATCACGGAGTCCTTCGTCGACCCAGAGACACTGCACGTGGAGCCAATCCCACAGCAGCTCACCGCAAAGTCCACCGATCACGTCACCGTCCTCGTTCCTCACGACTACGGCGAGCCTGGCGTAATCGTAGCCTCCCAGCACAGAGCGGTTGAACCCTTCGAGGCCGTGCCACAGCGATTCCAAGACCTCGCGTGACGGGTCAAAAACCGTCTCAAAGTCCAGGTCCATCATCGTCGCCCCCAAATTGCAGCATAGTGTCTACGTCCGGCGTGAGTCTATCACAGTGTGGATGAAGATGCAACCGGGAAAAGGGAGGCGTGAAACGTGAAACGTGAAACGTGAGGCGTGATGCGTGATACGTAATACGTAATGCGTAATGTGTAATGCGTGAGGCGTGATGCGTGAAACGTGAAACGTGATGCGTGATACGTGATGCGTGAGGCGTGAAACGTGAAACGTGTTGCGTGAGGCGTGGAACCTGAAACCTGAAACCTGAAACCTGAAACCTGAAACGTAATGGGTGATGGGCGCCCGGCCGCCGTTCGTCAAGCGGGGGGGAGTGGTGTAAAATGAAGCCATGCAGGGCGAGAGATCCTTGGGACGCAGCAGAGACAGGGGCTACTGGCGCAAGCTGGCGCGCTTCACCCTGCGCGTCGTTGTCGTCGTGGTGTTGGTGGGGAGCGTGGGGTTCGGCGTGTGGATGGCGCGCTCGCGGGCGATGGCGCTGGTACACCCGGGACGCAGCCAGCCGGGGTGCACGCCGGCCGAGCGGGGCGTGGAGCAGTGGGAGGAGGTGCGTTTCCCCTCGGCGGACAACCTGCAACTGGGCGGCTGGTTCATCCCGCCCGCACCCCAGACTGACGGAGCCACGCTGATCTTTATCCACGGGCTGGGGGGCAATCGCGGGGAGCTTCTCGACGAGGCCGTGATGCTGTCCGGTCACGGCTACGGCGCGCTGCTTTTTGACCTGCGCAACCACGGCCAGAGCGAGGGCACGGCCACCACGCTGGGGTACGCCGAGGTGGCGGACGTGCGCGGCGCGGTCGCCTACCTGCTCGCCCGGCCCGAGGTGAACCCGGAGCACATCGGCGTGGTGGGGAGCTCGATGGGCGGCGCGGTCGCGATCCGGGCAGCGGCGCGCATCCCCGAGATCCGCGCCGTGGTCGCGCAGAGCGCCTTCTCCAGCCTGGATGAGAACGTCAGCCAGGGCGTGCGTGCGCTTACGGGGCTCCCTCCCCTCCCGCTGGCGTCACTCGTGATCTGGTTTGGCGAGCGCGAGGCGGGCATACAGCTCCGCCAGGTGCGCCCGATCGACGACGTGGGCCAGATCGCACCGCGCGCGATCCTGTTCATCCACGGCGAGCAGGACCCCGTCGTCGATGTGAGCAACAGCCTGCGCCTGTACCAGGCGGCGCGGGAGCCGAAAGCCCTATACCTGGTTCCCAACGCCGGGCACGGCGGACTGCTGGCCGCAGCCCCGGCCGAATTCGAGCGGCGGATGGTGAGCTTTTTAGACACACATTTGCGAGGACGCGGACGTTGAAGAGCCCGAACCATCAGCCATTGGGTTTCAGGTTTCAGGTTTCAGGTCTCAGGTTTCGCGTTTCACGTTTCACGCCTCACGCATTACGTATCACGCATTACGCATCACGCATCACGTTTCACGTTTCACGTTTCACGTTTCACGCATTACGTATTACGCATCACGCATCACGCATCACGTTTCACGTTTCACGTTTCACGAACGGGGAACCTTTGCCCCACGTGCGGCGTCTTTAGGGCAGGGCGGGCAAACCTGGACATATTTCAAAGAGGAGAAAGGTCATGGATACCCAATCTACTACTGCAGAATCACCCACTGGTGTGCGGGCCAAAAAGCGCTGGCTCGCCACCGCGCTCCACCTGCTCATCGTCCTGGCCGTCGTCGCTGGCTTCGGGGCGCTGCGATGGGTCACCACGCTGCCGGAGCGCGTGGACGAGCAGCAGACGATCGTGGTGGGGCAGACTCGCTTCGCGCCCGACAGCGACGCGTCCGTGCGCGTCGTCGTGCAGGATTTTGGCGCCGGGCGGCCCATCGCTGGCGCGAAGGTCAAGGTCAGCCTGAAGCCAGCCTCTGGCCGGGCCATCCCCCTCTTCGAGGGGCAGACCGACGAGACCGGGAGCCTGCCGGTCCGCTTCCGCGTGCCGGCCGACGCGCCCGCCGAGGCCCAGCTCGTCGTCGAGACCCGGTCGGCGGCCGGGCGGGACACGGTGGAACAAGCGGTGACGATCCAGCGCGAGTACCGGCTGCTCCTCACGAGCGACAAGCCGCTCTACCAGCCCAGCCAGACCATCCACATGCGCGCGCTGGCGCTCAGCACGTTCGACCTGACCCCCGCCCGGGGTGCGACGGTCGACTTTCTGGTGGAGGATCCCAAGGGCAACAAGGTCTTTCGCCGCAGCGTCACCGCGTCCGACTTTGGCGTGACCGCCGCCGACTTTCTGCTGGCCGACCTGGTCATCCAGGGGGACTATAAGCTCAGCGTATCGATCGGTGATACGCGGGCCGAAAAGACGGTCGAGGTGCGCCCGTACGTGCTGCCCAAGTTCGGCGTGAACGCGTCGACCGACCGCAGCTTTTACCTGCCTGGTCAGCGCGTGGAAGGCGTGGTGCAGGCCGACTACTTTTTCGGCAAGCCGGTCGCGCAGGGACAGGTGCAGGTCGTGGGCAGCGTGTGGGACGTCGAGCGGACGGTCGTCGTCGACCTGCAGGGCCAGACCGACGAGAACGGCACCTACGAGTTCGGCTTCGACCTGCCCGAGTACTTTGCCGGGTCAGGGCTGGAGTCGGGGCAGACCCAGTTTGCGCTGGAGGTCACCGTCGTGGACCAGACCGATCACGCCGAGCAGACCAGCCTGGTGCTGCCCATCGCCGCCCAGCCGCTCGTCATCGAGGCAGTCGCCGAGAGCGGGGTGCTCAAGCCGGGCGTCGAGAACATCGTCTACGTGCTCACCTCCTACCCCGACGGTCGCCCCGCGCCGGCCCAGTTGCAGATCCGCGTCGACGGCGGCGAGCCGGCCGAGCTCTCCAGCGGCGACTTCGGCCTGGCCGAGTTCACGTTCACGCCACAGGCGGAAACCGAACACCTCCTCGACATCCTGGCCGAGGACGAGACGGGCCTTTCGGCCAGGCGGCAGGTGTCGTTTGTGGCCGAGGCTGGGGCCGACAGCGTGCTCCTGCGCGCCGACCGGGCCGCCTACGTCGTCGGCGAGACGATGGACCTGGTCGCGCTCACGCCGGTGGAATCGGGCGACGTGTACCTGGACATCGTGAAAGCCGGGCAGACGCTCTCCACCCGCTCGGCCCGGGTGCAAGAGGGCAAGGCAGAGTTCGCCGTGGACGTGAGCCCCGACCTGTACGGCACGCTGGAACTGCACGCCTACAAGGTGCTGCTGGACGGCACGATCGTGCGCGACACGCGCGTGGTCGTGGTGGACGCGCCGAACGATCTGGCCATCGCGGTAGGGACCGACAAGGACACGTACCTGCCAGGCGAAACGGCGACCATCAGTTTCCAGACCGGCGAGGGCGGGGAGCAGGGGAGCGGGGGAGCAGAGGAGCAAGGTATTGGGGTGCAGACGGCGCTGGGCGTGGCGATCGTGGACGAGTCGGTGTTTGCGCTACAGCGCCAGGACCCCGGCTTTGCCAAGCTGTACTTTCTGCTGGAGCAAGAACTGCTGGAGCCCTTCTACCAGGTCAAGGGCTTCCAACCGCCGGCCACCATCCCCCCCGACGAGGAGTTGGTCCGGCTGGCGCAGGACGACGCGGCCAAGGCCACCTGGGCCGGAGCGCCAGTCCTGGCGGCCCCCCAACCAATCAACTCGCGCCAGGAAAAGATGAGCGGGGTCCGCTCGGCGCAACAACGCGGGTTCGAGCGGGTCGGCCAGGCGTCCGCCGTCGGAATGATGCTCATCCCGCCGCTGCTATGGGTCGTCGTGCTGGCCGCGCTGCGCGGGACAGGGATCGTGAAGCGCGCGCTGAAGCGGCTGGCCATCACCGTGGGGGCCCTGGTGCTGGTTGGAGGATGCCTGATCGGCTGGGCATTCGCGATGGCGCAGACCTTTTACTACTTTGACCCGGAAGTCGTGCTCATCCCGCTGGCGGCCCTCCTCGGCCTGGGGGTGCTGGCGTTCGTCGGCTACGCCTGGGTCAAGCGTGACCCGGCCGCCAAGTTCCTGACGCTCCTGACGCTGGCCTGGGGCGCGCTCCTCTTCCTGCTGATCCAGGCTTCGGACCGGGGGCCCGGGCCGAGCGAAGGACTGATACTGGCTGCGTTGTTGGGCTACCTGCTCATCCCCGGCGCGTATCTGCTCTTCGGGCAGGCACGCTGGGTGCAGGCACGCCGCACCGCCGGCGCGTTGGGCACCGGGCTGGGGGCGCTGTCGGCGCTGCCGGCGCTGGTGGTCCTCCCGGCGGCCCTCGTGTTCACCATGGGGCGCGACATGCCGATGGGCGCGCTGGCCCCGCAGCCAGCGGCGCTGAGGTTGGAGGAGGTGCCAACAGAAGCCCCAGTTGTCATGGAAGCACCGGTAGAGAAGGCGGCGGACGAGGCAGCCGCGGCGGACGAGGGAGAAGAGGCGGCCGGCGCCGAGGCCCCGCGCCTGCGCCAGTACTTTCCGGAGACGCTGTACTGGGCGCCCGAGGTCGTCACCGACGAGGACGGCTTCGCCGCGCTCGAGATCCCCATGGCCGACAGCATCACGACCTGGCGGCTGACGGCGCTGGCCTCGTCCCAGGACGGGCGGCTGGGCTTTACCACGCGCGGCGTGCGCGTGTTCCAGGATTTCTTCGTCGACGTGGACCTGCCGGTCGCGCTCACGCAGGAAGACGAGATCAGCATCCCCGTCGGCGTGTTCAACTACCTGCCCGAAGCGCAGGAGGTGCGGTTGGTCGTCGAGCAAGAGCCCTGGTTCGAGCTGCTGGGCGAGGGGGAGCAGACGCTGACGATCGCGTCGAACGACGTCGACGTGGTCTACTTCCCCATCCGCGTCCTCAAATTCGGGCGGCAGGGCTTCCAGGTGACCGCCTGGGGCGAAAAGATGAGCGACGCCATCCGCCGCGAGGTGAACGTCGTGCCGGACGGCAAAGAGATCCGCCTGACGGAGAGCGACTGGCTGCGCGAGGATCGGGAGATGGAGGTCGAGATCCCGCCGGAGGCAGTGCCGGAGACGCCCCGCGTCGAGGTCAAGATCTATCCGGGCGTGATGGCCCAGGCGGTCGAGGGGCTGGAAAAGATACTCCGATTGCCCCACGGCTGATTTGAACAGAGTACGTCGGCGACGTACCCGAATGTTCTGATCCTGGACTATATGCAGACGACCGGCAACGCCAACCCCGAGGTGCAGATGCAGGCTGAAAAGTACGTGGGCACCGGCTACCAGCGGTTGCTGACGTTCGAGGTGGAGGGCGGCGGCTTCTCCCTCTTCGGCAATGCCCCGGCGGAAGTCTTTCTCACCGCCTACGGGCTGATGGAGTTCACCGACATGGCCCAGGTCTACCCGGTGGATCCGGCGCTCATCGAGCGGACGGCCGAGTGGCTGCTGGCGCAGCAGGCGGCGGACGGCACGTGGACCGACCAGGGCTACTCCGAACACTGGCAGATCGACACGCAGGTGCCCACGACCGCCTACATCGCCTGGGCGCTGATCGAGGCCGGATACGAGGACACGCCGCAGGTGGGGCAGGCGATCAGCACGGTCCGCGAGTTCGCGCTGCAGCAGGAAGACGCCTACGGGCTGGCGCTGGTCGCCAACGCGCTGGCCGCCTACGACCCCGACCACTCGATGACACGGGCCGTGCTCGACCGGTTGTACGAGATGCGCGTGGAAGAGGATGACGTCGTGTACTGGCAGACCGGGGCCGCCTCGTTCATGGGGGCCACCGGCGAGAGCGGCAGCCTGGAGACGACGGCGCTGGCGGCGACCGCGCTGATGCGCGGCAACGCCCACGCCGACGCGGTGAGCGGCGCGCTGGCGTACCTGATCCAGGGCAAGGATAGCTGGGGCACGTGGTCCACCACGCAGGCCACTATCCTGTCGCTCAAGGCGCTCCTGCTGGCGAACGAGCGGGCGGGCCAGGCTGCCGGGCCGGCAACCGTGCGCGTGAGCCTGAACAAGGAGCAGACGCAGGAGATCGTGATCGACGAGTCCAACGCCGACGTGGTGCACCTGGTGACCTTCGATCGCGGCTTTTCGCCCAGCGGCGCCAACCGGGTGCAGATCGAGCTGGGAGGAGGCGGGAACCTGATGTACCAGATCGCGACCAGCTTTTACCTGCCCTGGGACCAGGTACCCCCCACCCCGGAGACGGAGGAACTGATCACGATCGACGTGGATTACGACCGCACGGCACTCGCCGTCAACGACGAGGTGACGGTCGACGTGGGGGTACGGCTCAACCGGGAAGGCGTCGTCAAGATGGCGCTGATCGACCTGGGCGTGCCGCCGGGATTCGCCGTGCTGACCGAGGACCTGAGCCGGCTGGTGGAGCAGGGGGTCATCGCCCGTTACGAACTGACGGGGCGGCAGATCATCATCTACCTGGAGGATTTCTCGTCCGAAGCACCGCTGGCCTTCAGTTACCGGCTGCGGGCGCGCTTCCCGATGCAAGCGCAGACGCCCCCCTCCAGCGCGTACGACTACTATAACCCCGCCGACACGACGGTGCGCGCGCCGCTGGAGGTGACGGTGAGCGAGTAGAACCGGTCACCCTTGCGAAGGTTTGGCGATAGCCTCGCAGCCAGAAGCACCTGTGCCAATCTGGGATCGCTCTCTGTGCCAGAGCTATGCGCAACCTTCGCAAGGGTTGCCTCCCACCCTTGCGAAGGTTTGGCGATAGCCTCGCAGCCAGAAGCACCTGTGCCAACCAGGGATCACTCTTTGTGCCAGAGCTATGCGTAACCTTCGCAAGGGTTGCCGCTCACCCTTGCGAAGGTTTTGCGATAGCCTCGCAGCCAGAAGCACCTGTGCCAATCAGGGATCGCTCCTTGTGCCAGAGCTATGCGCAACCTTCGCAAGGGTTGCCACTCACCCTTGCGAAGGTTTGGCGATAGCCTCGCAGCCAGAAGCACCTGTGCCAATCAGGGATCGCTCCTCGTGCCAGAGCTATGCGCAACCTTCGCAAGGGTTGCCTCCCACCCTTGCGAAGGTTTTGCGCTAGCCTCGCAGCCAGAGGCACCTGTGCCAATCGGGGATCGCTCCTTGTGCCAGAGCTACGCGTAACCTTCGCAAGGGTTGCCGCTCCAAACCGCATCGCCAGCTTGACGAAACTCGATTCAGTTGATAAACTGCTGAAAAGTCGAGGGGCAAACCGTGGCTGGAGAACGAATTCTGATCGTCGAAGATGAGCGCGCCGTGGCGCGGGGGTTGGAGTATGGCCTGGCCAAGGAGGGGTTCATCGTGCTGTGGGCCGAGACGGGCCAGCAGGCGCTCGACCTGGCGCGCCGCCGGGACCCCCACCTGATCCTGCTCGACATCCGGCTGCCGGACGTGAGCGGGTTCGACGTGTGCCGCCAACTGCGGGCCGAGCGGATGCGCCAGCCGATCCTGATGCTCACCGCCTGCGACGAGGAACTGGACAAGGTGCTGGGCCTGGAGCTGGGGGCCGACGACTATGTGGTCAAGCCGTACAGCCTGCGCGAGCTGATCTCGCGGATGCGGGCGCTCTTACGGCGGGCGTACGGGGAACTGGCCGCAGCCTCGGTGGGCGACCGGCTGAGGTTCGGCGAGGTGGAGGTGGATCTGGAGCGGCTGCAGGTCACGCGGCAGGGCAAATTGGTCGACCTGACCCCGACCGAGTTCCGGCTGCTGCGCTACCTGGTCAGCAACCCGGATCGCCCCTTCAGCAGGGACCAGTTGATCGAAGCGGTCTGGGGGTACGCCAGCGACATCGGCAGCGACCGGACGGTGGACGTGCACGTCCGGCACCTGCGGGAAAAGCTGGAGGACGACCCCGCCAACCCGCGCTGGCTGGTGACCGTGCGCGGGGTGGGCTACAAGTTCGAGCGGTAGTTGACCGAAAGGTTATCAAACCTTAACACAACCCCAACGATAGCGCAACCTTCCTCTGTTAAGATGGGGGTATAGACTCTCAGATCGTGACAGAGGAGGTGTATCTCAATGAGTAAACGCATCTGGAAAATCGTGGGGTGGATCGTCGTCTTGACGCTGGTGCTCGGCGTGGGCGCAGCCGCCGGCGGCGGCATCGTGTACGCGATGAGGCGGGTCGACGGGCCCGTGATTTGTCTGCCGCGTGACGCAGCGCTGTCTGACGAGCCCGAGGCGGGCATCGTGATCGCGTCGGTGGCGGAGGATGGGCCGGCAGCCCAGGCAGGCGTGGCGCGGGGCGACATCCTGCTGCAGATCGACGACGAGGCAGTGGACGACTTTATCGAGCTGGCGGGCGTCCTCGAGGATTACGAACCCGGCGACGAGGTGCAACTGAGGGTGTTGCACGGCGATGACGAGCGCACGCTCACGGCGACGCTGGGTGACCGTGACGGGATAGCCTACCTGGGCATAGTCCCTTGCACCGGCCTGCCGGGACCCGGGCCGATGGTGACCATTCGCGGGGAAGAACCTGGCGCGCTGATCGTGCACGTGGAGCCCGATAGTCCCGCCGACTCAGCAGGTCTACAGGCAGGGGACGTGATCGTCGCTGTTGATGATCAAGAATTGGACGCCGAAAATAACCTGGCTGATGTCATCGCTTCGCATGAGCCGGGTGATACGGTGACGCTGGAAGTCAGGGAACCTGGCGATGAATCTCGCGACGTGACGGTCAAACTGGGCGAGCACCCCGAGGAAGAAGGGGATGCCTACCTGGGCGTGAAATACCGGTCCGCTCCCCCGTTCTTCGAGCTGAAGGGGGACGCACTGCCCTTTGAGCGGAGGTGGCGACACGTTTTGCCGTTCTCTCCCACACTCCCTGGCATCGAGGCGAAGCAGGGCGTGATCGTCCGAAGCGTGACCGAGGATAGCCCGGCTGAGGCAGCGGGCCTGCGGAGAGGCGACTTGATCACGGCCTTCGAAGGCGAGCCGATCCAAGGCCCCCAAGACCTGATTGACGCCATCGCCGAGCACGAGCCGGGCGACCAGGTGACGCTGACCGTCCTGCAGTCCGGTGAGGAGGAGGAACGCCAGGTCGAGGTCACGTTGGCTGAACACCCCGAGGAGGAAGGTAAAACCTACCTGGGTGTACAGATCGGCGGGTTCTTCCGCCTGCACCACCTTGAAGCCGGCGAACGCCCTCACGAGATGGATTCGTTCGAATTCTTCTTCGACTGGGAACCACCGTTTGACGAACCGCCCTTCGACCCCGACGCAATGCCGCACCGCTTTGAGTTTCATTTTCCGCCCGGGCATTTCCAAGTCGACGAGGCGAACTGCTGCGGCGAGAGTATCTAGTCCACGTAACTCTTTTGAGTGTAGCCAAGATCTATGGGATTGGTTTGTAGTGTGCACTTCAGTGCGCTCTTAAGGCGCTGAAGCGCCCACTACGAACCTATCTCCATTCTCTATTCTCTGCTCTGCAGGCGGTGTACCATGTTCCGTTCCATTCGATGGCGACTGGTGGCGAGTTACGTGCTCCTGACCTTGCTGACGGTGAGCCTGGTGGGGGTGCTGGCGCTATCGTTGATCAAGCGATACGTGGCGCAGCAAGAGCGAGATTACCTTACGGCCAACGCCGATGCGGTCGCGCGCCAGGCATTGCCCCTGATGCAACCGGTGGTGCGTCGAGCCGATCTGCACGAGCTGGCCCGCACCGCATCCTTCCTGGGCAACGTCCAGGTAAAGATACTGGACGACCGCCGGCGGGTGGTGGCCGATTCGGGCCAGCCCACCGAGGTAAACGAGTTCGTGTGGATCGTGACGCCGGTGGAGGTGAATGTCCAATTGCCGGACGGATTTCCCCACGCTTCGATCATGGTGCTACCCGGCGGTCACCTCTCAGCAGTGCCAATCCCAGGGGCCGAACCATTCGCCATCTTTGAGCAACTACCTCCTGAAACCGAGTACATAGTCGTGCACCGGACAGAAAGGCCGTGGGGAAGTCGCTTCGTCTTCGGAGCCAGGCAGAGACTGGAGGTGATGCCAGCTCTCCCGACGGCTGATGCCCCAACGTTGCGAAAAACGCTTGGGGGCCAGGCGCATCCCCGCTCAGAGCTCGTCGTCACCGTACCTGCTGGTGAAATCGACAGGCCGGCGGGCTACGTGGAGCTGAGCAAGGGTCCCGACTTTGGCGCGGAGGCGCTGGCGACCGCGCGGCGGGCTTTCCTGCTCGCCGCTGGCGGGACGACGCTGCTGGCGGTGGTCGTCGGCCTGTTGGTGAGCCGGGGGCTGACGGCACCGCTGCGCAGCTTGACGGGTGCCGCGGGCCAGATGAGCAGCGGCGATCTATCCATCCGCGCGCCCGCGCGTGGCCGGGACGAGATCGGCCAACTGGCCCGGCAGTTCAACCAGATGGCCGAGCGGTTGGAGGCCAGCTTTGCCGAACTGGCTGCGGAAAGGGACAGCCTGCGCCGCTTTATCGCCGATGCGTCACACGAACTCCGCACGCCGGTCACAGCGCTCAAGAATTTCAACGAGCTCCTGCAGGGAGCAGCGGCGGATGACCCAGCCGCCCGGGCCGAGTTCCTGGCCGAAAGCCAGATCCAACTGGATCGGCTGGAGTGGATCACGCACAACCTGCTCGATCTATCGCGGCTCGAGGCCGGCTTGATCGCGCTGGACGTGACCAGCCACGACGCGGGAGAACTGATCCGGGCGTCGGCGGCCACCTTCAAGACGCTGGCGCACGAGAAACACGTCATGCTCTCAGTCACGGAGCCGCCGTCTCCTGTGCAAGTCCGTTGCGACCGTGCGCGGATCGAGCTGGCCCTGTCCAACCTCCTGGAGAACGGATTGAAATTCACCCCCGCCGGGGGGCAGGTAGAGATCGGCGCCGAGCAGGCCCATCAGGGCGTGCGGCTGTGGGTGCAGGATAGCGGCCCAGGCATCGCCCCGGCCGACCAGCCACGCATCTTTGAGCGGTTCTATCGAGGCCGAGGCAGAGATGTCGAGGGCACCGGCCTGGGGCTGGCGATCGTGCGAAGCATCGTCCAGGCCCACGGTGGGCACGTCACGGTCGAGAGCCAGCCCGGTGCAGGCAGTCGCTTCGTGATCGAGTTGCCGTCCGCCGATTGACAGCCCCTCCCCTTCGCGTTATACTGGCCCCGCGAGTGCCTCTTGGCACGCCTCACACCACGCACACACGGAGGAACCATGGACATGCTCTTTACGCCTGGGAGGATCGGCACGCTCACGCTGCCCAACCGGTTGGTCCGTTCGGCCACCGCCGAGCGGATGGCGGACGCCGACGGCCGGCCGAGACCCCAGCTCGGCGCGCTCTACGAGGAGCTGGCCCGGGGCGGCGTGGGGCTGATCATCACCGGGCACATGTACATACACCCATCCGGCAAGGCCCACCCCGAGATGACCGGCATCTATGCCGACGAGTTGATCCCCGGCCTGGCCGAACTGGCCGACGCGGTCCACCGGGCGGGAGGGAAAGTCTTCGTCCAGATCAACCACGGGGGAATGCAGTGCAGCCGGGAAACCGTGCCCGAGACGATCGCGCCATCGGCGGTGGACGCATCCTTTCTGGAACGGCCCGCGCGAGAGATGACGCCCGAGGAGATCGCGCTCCTGATCCAGGCCTACGGACAGGCGGCCCGGCGAGCGCAGGAGGCTGGCTTCGACGGCGTCCAGATCCACAGCGCCCACGGCTACCTCGTCGGCCAGTTCCTCTCCCCCTTCATCAACCACCGGACCGACGAATGGGGCGGCGACAGCGAGGGGCGCACCCGCTTCCTGCGGGCTGTCTGCCAGGCCGTGCGAGAGCAGGTCGGCCCGGACTACCCGGTGGCGATCAAGCTGGGCATGATGGACGGCGTGGAGGGCGGCCTGACCGTGGAGGAAGGGGCTCGCGTCGTCGCGGCGCTGGAGGAGATGGGCATAGACGGGATCGAGATCAGCGGGGGGATCGGGGGAGGCCGGAACATCAACACCCGCGCCGGGATCCGCTCCGAGGCGGACGAGGCGTACTTCCGTCCGCTGGCCCGGCAGGCGCGGCCAGCCACCCGGCTCCCCATCATGCTGGTGGGCGGCTTCCGCTCCCGAAGCGTGATGGAGGAGGTGTTGGGCGCCGGCGACGCCGACTTTATCTCCCTCTGTCGCCCCCTCATCTGCGAGCCGGATCTGCCGAACCAGTTGCGCACAGGGATGCAGGAACGGTCCCGTTGCATCTCGGCCAACCGCTGCTGGGCCGAGAGGGAGGGGGAGGGGATCGCGTGCAAGTGTCCCATCCAGGAAATGAACAATGAACAATGAACAATGAACAATGTCCAATGAACAATGTCCAATGAACAATGTCCAATGACCAATGAGACTCAGAAACCCGGTTTTTTACACCTTTCAATTGCATTCGCGTTGGCTGAATATGCTTGTGAACAGCCAAAGAGAGCTCTCCCCGAGAAAAACCGGGTTTCTCTGCGTAGCAGGTCGGCAGATGCACACAGGCAGTTCGGAAGCCACGATGACACGATCGCCGATGAGGTATGACAGACGTTTCCGCAGACCTGCGGCAGGAGCTTGAGGCCGACTATCGCACGTTTGAGCTGGCTGGCGACCACGGGGCCATCGGCTATCAGATGGGACTGGCGACGCCGCTGCGCCCGGTCGAAACCTGGCGCGACCGGGCGACCGAGCTGGCCTTTGCCCGTGCCTGCGCCGAGGTGGTGGGCCGGTTCCATCCCCGACTGCTGGACGAGTTCCGGGGTTACGCGGCAGCGCAGGGCCGCGCCTGGGAAGAGGTGCTGGCCCATTTTTCGCTCAACCTGCCGGAGGGCACGCTCAGCGGTTGCACCACGTTCGTGCGCCGTCTGCCGGATGGCCACGTGCTGGTCGCTCGCAACTATGACTTTCTGTACACGCAGCGACAGCGCTACCTGCGGCAGTTGTCGCCGCTCGACTACCCGGCCACGCTGGGCACGCAGGCGGGGCTCATCGGCAGTTGCTACGACGGCGTCAACAGTCACGGGCTGTTCGCCGCGCTGCACCTGATCCAGGCCCAGATCGCCGAGCAGGTGGAGCCCGGCGTACCGTTCCACCTGGTCCCGCGCATCCTGCTGGAGACGTGCCGCACGGCGCAGGAGGCGGTCGCGCGGCTCCAGGAGATGCCCCACCTCTTCCCCTTCAACTATCTCGTCGCGGACCCGGACGAGGCGTTCGCCGTGGAGGCGTACCCTGGTCGCGTGCGCGTCCGCCGGCCCGCAAACGGTAGCCTCGTCGTCACCAACTATTACGAACTGCCCGACATGCGCCCGCTGCAGGGCCGCCGCAGTCTGACGAAGCAGATCGAGCGCACCCGCTGGATCAAAGCCCGCATTGCGGGAGATGGGGGGCGCGATGCCACCGCCGGCTGGGCCTGGACGCAGTCGCTTCTGCGCGACCACTCGGTCCCTGTATGCTACCACAGGCCCAACCAGGCCACGCTGTGGTCGCTCGTCGCCGACCTGACCGCACGCCGGGTCGCCTACTGCCTCGGCGCGCCGTGCCGCAACGAATTCCACGAGTGGAGCTGGCCTGGGGATGAGATGCTGAACAACTCATAGGGCTCGATGCTTACCAGGGACGCCAACAAGTTGGCGCTTCCATTCCCACAGAGGCCCAGCCACAAGGCTGGGCCTTTCGCGTTTCAATACAAGTCGAATGCAGTTCATAAGACTTCGGAAGTCTTGCTCGTCCTTCACTGAGCCGTATCAAGTCATCCGGTTTGGGATAAGTTGGGGAATATATCGCTTGACATCACGCGCATGTTCTGCTATGATATGGCTGCGACATAGAACAAATGTTCTATTTCCCGATGAAACGCGTAAGGAGAAAACCGGATGCGCCAAAAGTTAGAGTTCCAGGCGGACAGGATCGAGGCCGTGCTGGCGGTACACAAGGTGGCGGCGCGGGTGACCGGCGGCACGGTGACGCCCCGCTGGGTGCGCTTCCAGGTACTGCCCGCACTGGGAGCCAAGATCTCCCGCATCAAGAGCCTCAGCGAGGAACTGGCCGCCGCCCTCGACACGTCCAGTTGCCGGGTGTCCCGGCGCGGCGCTGCCGTGACCGTCGAGGTACCGCGCGACGACCCTCGGGCGGTGCGACTGCTGCCCCTCTACCGCCAGCTCACAAGCCCTCCAGGCAAGGGGAAGTCAAGTGACCGCTCATCCACTACCCCACCTGCCACTGCTATCCTGGGCCTGGCGGAGGACGGCGCGCCGCTGCTCATTCGACTGCCCTCCCCCGACGTGGCCCACATCCTGGTCGCGGGCACGACCGGGTCGGGGAAGACGGTGCTCTTGCAGGCGATGATCCTCAGCCTGGCGCTGGCGAACCCCGCCCCATCTGCCCCCTCCGCTTTCCAGCCAGAGCGCCGGGGCGGAAGCCTGGCGCTGGTGCTGATAGATCCCAAGGGCCATGCCTTTGGCCTCTTCGAGGGACTGCCCCACCTGGCACGCCCGGTCATCCGGGAGGCGGCGGAGACGACCGAGGCGCTCAACAGCCTGGTGCGGCTGATGGAAAGGCGCGATCCCTCCCCGATCCTGCCCCACGACCCGGTCGTCGTGGTGATTGACGAACTGGCAGACCTGTTGATGGTGGGCGGGAAGCCGGTGCAATGGGCGCTGACCCGGCTGACGCAGCGTGGGCGCGAGGTCGGCCTTCACGTGGTCGCAGCCACCCAGAAGCCCACCGCCGCCGTGCTGGGCCCCCTGGTCAAGGCCAATTTCCCGGTGCGGCTGGTGGGACGCGTGACCAGCATCGAGGACGCGCGCACCGCCACGGGCTGGAGCGGGACGGGAGCGGAGCGCCTGATGGGCCGAGGGGACTTTGTGGCCGTGGCCGAGGGACGCGTGACCCGCTTCCAGGCGGCCCACGTCTCGCCGCAGGAGATCCGCGAGGTGGTGGCCCACCTGGCGCAGGGCAAGCCCGCCACGGCCCCGGCGATATCCCAGGTATCGCTGCCCTGGAAGGTGAAACGGTTGACCGAGGTGCTTAGAGGAGAGATGTAGAGATGAATGAGAGGGACACTCGCAGGAACACCGGGACGGGGTTAAAGATCTTTGGAGGGCTGGTGGTGATGGCCTTTGCGGCGACGCTGGCGGTGATCGTCGGCAACCGCCTGAGCGACGAGTCACTGGCCGTGCTGGCGGGGGCAGTGTGCGGCGTGGGGGCGGCCATCCCCACCAGCCTGCTCATCGTCGCCGTCGCCCGCCGGCGCGACGAGCCCCGTGTGCAGCCGCCGATGCCCCAGGGTCCGTATCCCCCGGTCGTCGTGGTCACGCCACCGGGCGGGCAGCAGCGGCCCAACACCTGGGACGCTTTCCCACCCTCGTTGAGCGCACCGATGCAGCGGCATTTCACGGTGGTCGGGGATGAATTTGACACATTGGGAAAATGAGGTAAAATAAGGATCGCGCCGGGCAGCAGGCTCCGGCTTGCGGCCCGGACCCGGCCCACGTAGCTCAGCCGGTAGAGCACACCCTTGGTAAGGGTGGGGTCATGGGTTCGATTCCCTTCGTGGGCTCTGTACGATATTCTAATGTGGATATAAAACGGAATGGCCAAAAAAACAATTCGCATGGTGATCACGCTGGCTTGCACAGAGTGCAAGGAGCACAACTACACGACCGAGAAGAACCGGCGTAACGATCCCAGCCGTCTAGAGGTGAAGAAATACTGTCCCCGTTGCCGCGTACACACGCTGCACCGCGAGACAAAGTAGGACGCTCACAGGCCAGTAGCTCAATTGGCAGAGCAACGGTCTCCAAAACCGTAGGTTGCGGGTTCGATTCCTGCCTGGCCTGCCTTTGGTGGATTTCAAGACACCGCCGTGCGTAGAGGCGGTGTCTTGAAGTGTAGAGCAATCGGTCACAGGGGAGACGCAATCAGTGGCGAAGGGAAAAACAGCGAAAAAGAAAGCAAAGCCAGGGAAAAAGGACAATGCCATCGTACGCTACCTGCGCGACACACGCTCAGAACTGCGCAAGGTGCACTGGCCCACCCGTCAGGAAGCATGGAACCTGACGAAGGTCGTCCTGGCTGTCACCATCTCCATGGCCCTTTTGCTGGGCCTGTTAGACTACCTGTTTGACCGGGAATTGGGAGGGATTATCAGCGGCAGCGCGGTCGCTGTCGGCGCCCTGGTCGTCGTGGTAGTCGGGGGCGTGCTGGCCGTCGTGATCCTGAGGCGACAAACGGCACGGTAGATTGGTAGGTGACGACGATGTTTGCGAATAAAGTCTGGCCCGACGCGGACGATACAGTGGAAGAAGACGGGGACGTATTGACCTCAGCCTTGCCGGGGACTGGAGATGGCACAGCCGAAGATGCAGTGGCGATCTCTCCAGACATAGCGGAGGAGGAGCAGCCGGAGCAGTCCGAGGAAGCGCCCCTTCCAGACATAGCGGAAGAGGAGGAGCAACCGGAGCAGTCCGAGGAAGCGCCCCTTCCAGACGTAGCGGAAGAGGAGCAACCGGAGCAGTCCGAGGAGGCAACCCTTCCAGACGTAGCGGAGGAGGAGCAGCCGGAGCAGTCCGAGGAAGCGCCCCTTCCAGACATAGCGGAAGAGGAGCAACCGGAGCAGTCCGAGGAAGCGCCCCTTCCAGACGTAGCGGAGGAGGAGCAGCCGGAGCAGTCTGAGGAAGCGCCCCTTCCAGACGTAGCGGAGGAGGAGCAACCGGAGCAGTCCGAGGCAGCGACCGCTCCAGCGGCCCAAGCGCCCGAGGTGGGAAAAGTCCAAACCGAGTTGGCGGAGACCCAGACCGAGGAAATCACCGCGGAGACTGAGGCCGAAGCCGAGCTGTACGAACCTCAAGATAGCCGCGCCTGGTACGTCGTTCACTGCTACTCTGGCTACGAGAACAAGGTCAAGCACAACCTGGAACAACGCATCGAGACGATGCAGATGCAGTCTCAGATCTTTCAGGTTGTCGTCCCGACCGAGGACGAAATCGAGGTCCGTGACGGGAAGCGACGGGTCGTCGAACGGCGCGTCTTTCCAGGGTACATCCTGGTGCAAATGATCCTGAACGACGACTCCTGGTACGTCGTGCGCAACACGCCGGGCGTCACCGGGTTCGTGGGGATGGGGAACGAGCCGACTCCCCTGCGCTCTGAAGAGGTCCAGGCGATCATGAAGCGCATGGAAGCTGAGGCTCCCAAGATCAAAGTCACGTTCAAATCAGGCCAGAAAGTGCGCATCATCGACGGCCCCTTTAACGAGTTCATCGGCGTGGTGGATGAAATGGACATGGAACGGGCCAAGGTCCGGGTGATGGTTTCTTTCTTCGGTCGCGAGACGCCGGTTGAACTCGACTTCCTGCAGGTGGAGAAAGCCTGATTTGAGGATGGAGGACGATGAAGAAAATTAAAGCGGTTGTGAAATTGCAGATACCCGCCGGAAAAGCCAACCCGGCCCCTCCCGTGGGGCCTGCGCTGGCGCAGCACGGCATCAACCTGATGCAATTCTGCAAGGAGTATAATGCCCGCACGGCCGGGCAGGTTGGAAATATCATCCCAGCCGAGATTACCATTTACAAGGACGGGTCCTTCAGGTTCGTGCTGAAGACACCGCCTGCACCCGATCTGCTGCGCAAGGCAGCCGGCGTGGAGCACGGCTCAGGTGAACCCAACCGGGACAAGGTGGGGAGCATCACCCGCGCCCAGTTGGAAGAAATCGCCAAGCTGAAAAGGAAGGACCTGAACGCCATAGACCTGGAAGGCGCAATGCGGCAGATTGCGGGCACTGCGCGGAGCATGGGAATCACTATCGTAGATTGAGCCGATCGTAGGTGAGGTCAATTTGTGGGAGGGCATAGCCCGCTAGGACCACATAGGAGGAACGATGCCGAAACGAGGCAAGAGATATCGCCAAGCACTGGAGAAAGTAGACCGTATGCGGCTCTATTCGCCGCTGGAGGCGTTGCAACTGGTGAAAGAGACCAGTTACGCCGGCTTTGACGCGACCGTGGACACCCACTTCCGGTTGGGTATAGATCCCCGCCACGCCGATCAGCAGGTGCGCGGCGTGATCCTGCTGCCCCACGGCCTGGGCAAGACCGTGCGGGTGCTGGTCTTTGCCGCCGGCGAGGCGGACAAAATCGCGCAGGAGGCCGGAGCCGACTATGTGGCCTCCGACGACGAGATGATCCAAAAGATCCAAAATGGTTGGACGGATTTTGACGTGGCGATCGCCGTGCCGGAGATGATGGGCAAGGTAGGGCGACTGGGGCGCGTGCTGGGCCCGCGGGGATTGATGCCCAATCCCAAGGCCGGCACCGTGGCCCCGGCCGAGGATCTGCCCCGCCTGATCCAGGAGGCCAAGGCGGGCCGCGTCGAGTTTCGCGTGGACAAGACCGCCAATATGCACGTACCGATCGGCAAGGTCGGTTTCCCGGTGGAGAAACTGGTCGACAACTTTGCGACGATTGTCGACGCGGTCATGAAAGCCAAGCCCCCCGCCAGCAAGGGCACGTACGTCCGCAAGATCACGGTCACGTCCACGATGGGGCCTGGGATCAAGGTAGATCCAATCCAGGCTCAGGCGTTGGAGGTTTCGTAAAGTCGTTCAGACGTTTGAAAAATCTAGCGCCAAAGACAGCAGGTGCGCGCCAGCGCGCATAAACGTGATGGCCTGCCGAGGCAAGAGACGATCATCCACCCGTGAATCGGGTGAGCCCGTCCCTGCGTCGGCATGGCGCAGGGACATTTCGTTTTTCAGGCACTTTTAGGAAGGAGGTGAGAGAGGTTGGCAATTTCAAAGCGACGGAAGGCCGAGCTCGTCGAGCAATACATTGAGCAACTCAAGCTCAGCCAGGGGATCATCCTGGCCGACTACCGGGGGCTCAGCATGGGCAATATGGAAACCATCAGGAAAACCATGCGTCCCACCGGCGGGAGATTCCAGGTGGTCAAGAACCGATTGCTGGCGCTGGCCTTGCAGGAAGCGGGGCTGTCCCTGCCAGACGAGTGGCTGGACGGGCCAACGGCCGTCGGTTTCTGCCACGACGAGATCCCACCGGTGGCCAAGGCACTTGTGGACGCAGCAAAGGACATGGAGACGCTGCAGATCAAGGGGGGATTGGCGGGCACGGCGGTGATTTCGGCCCAGCAAGTGCAGACCATCGCTGATCTCCCGCCACGGGAGGTGGTCCTGGCCCAGGTCCTCGGCACGATCAACGCACCGGCCAGTCGAGTGGCCAGCGTCGTCGCCGGCGGCATCCGGCAGATTCTCAACGTCCTGCAGGCGTACGTGGACAAACTGGAGGAATCGGGCGGTGCGCCAGGCACCGCGATGGAGCAGGCCGCCGAGCCTGCGTGATCATCAGTTATTACTTTGCTAGTTAGTCAGGAGGAAAAAGAAACGATGGCAGACCTGGAAAAGATCGTGGAACAGATCAGCGAACTTTCACTGCTGGAAGCTGCTGATCTGGTCAAGATGCTGGAGGAGAAGTTGGGCGTGAGCGCAGCAGCGCCCATGGCGATGGCGGCGATGCCCATGGCGGCGGCTGCGGCCGAGCCGGAGGAGGAACAGACCGAGTTCGACGTCATCCTCAAAGAGATCGGCCCCAAGAAGATCGAGGTCATCAAGGCCGTGCGGCAGCTCACCGCGCTGGGTTTGAAAGAGTCCAAGGAGATGGTGGACGGCGCACCCAACACCGTGCTGGAGGCCGTCGCCAAGGAAGCGGCCGAGGACGCCAAGGCCAAGATGGAGGCCGCCGGCGCAGTCGTCGAGATCAAGTAGCCATCCTTCCACGCCAACACGACGCCATGCCCCAAGCCGCCTCATCGAGGCGGCTTGGGGCCGTTACCTCGTTACCCATTTCCTGCGCAGTCCAGGAGCAAAGCCCTCCCCATCATCGCACAATCGCGACGCCATCGTCGCCCATCGCGACCACTGCTGGACGTGACTCTGTGAGGACAGGTGCGCCGGTAGCGGTCGTCTGCGTTTGACGGCCGGTACCAACATGTGCGCGGCGAAGCTTTTGTGGCCAGGCGCGGAAGCTCGTGCTACGCACCCACCGTAGCACGCGGCTTGTTGCACGTGGGGCGGGGAGGAGACTATGCGCGCTTGATCGTGGCCGACCGGACCTCCGGCTGTGTGCCGGGGGTGGGTCGGCTTTGTGTTTGCAGTTGAAGCGTCGAAAGGAGAGCCTCCCTCCGCCCAGGCCCGTACCGTATACTCAGCGTGGCCTTCGGCGATGTGGACGGCGACGGCGATCTGGACCTGGCGGTGGGTAGTGATGGGGGACAGAACGTGGTCTATCTCAACACACTGGTGAGATGCGTCTATTTACCAATCATTATGAAGAGCTGGTGATCCGTAACCACACAGAGTTCAGCAGACTAACAAGTCATCAAGCGTCGGGGTGAATTCTCCTCACCCCGACGCCACGTTCGGTGGGGGAGATACCAGCCCCACCACCTGCGTAGTTGCACCCGCCAGCGGTCCAATAGAGAACCCTGGCTACATCACCACCTGATTCCCAACCTCAGGCTGTGTGATTCTTGAACACGATTGGCAGGTAGACGCATGGATAGGTCGTGATGGCGTGCGTATCGATCACCGTATCCCTGGCGTTGGTGGCTGTGAGGGTAATCAACTGGGTACCGGGCACCGTCCAGCTCCAGGCGACCGTGTCGCTCAGGCCGCTCGTGTGCGTCGTCGGGCTATCCTGCCCACTCGCCTGCCAGAAGTAGGTGATCGGCAGCGTCGCCGTGAGCGAGTCGACCGTGGCCGTGAAGGTGTAAGGTGTGCCCACCCAACCCGTCATTGGTCCGGTGATGACGACGCGGTTGATGAGAGCCTGATCAGGCCCCCAGAAAGCATCGCGCATCGCCTTGTCTTTCATAGCCTGCTGCACCATCAACAGCCACGTTGTGCCAGCAGCGCTTGGTGCCTTGGGAAAGTCGGTGATGACCCCACCACTGGACACGACGTACAGCAAGCCGCCGTAAGTATCCGTGTACACCGCCTGGAGCTTTTCCATCTCGGCCAGGATGTCCTCGGCTTGCTCGATGTAATCACCCCCTGCCGGATCGCCTCGGTCCAACAAGGCGTGCCCCAGCTTGAGATGGGCCATAGCCACACCCAGCGATCCCTCGGACCATACCACGTCCACCGTCGACCAGTCGAAACCTTCCGCCGTGCCGCTGTATGGCTTATAACCCCAGATAGAGAGCGTCGGACTGATCATCACCGTGTTGCTGTAGGCGTGATCGGCGTACTCGAGCGAGCGTTTCGCCTTTTCCAGGTCACCCACCGCGGTCCAGTACATTGCCCCCCACGAAGCGGCATCGAGCGCATCGTTTGTATTCAGGGTGCCGGTGGCATCCATCCCCTGATTCAGCCGTCCTTTCGTCTCGTCCCAAAGTGTGGGCATTTTGTCTCGCAGCAGCTCGGCGGCGTCGGCATAGCGGTTCTCGTCCATCATCTGCCCCAGGTCGCGCAGGAAAAAGTAGGTGTCTATGTTATGCTCTGTGGCGACCCAGTTGACGGCGGTGTCAGTGAACACACCCCCCGCATAGCCCCCGGCCCCGCCCGTAAACAGCCCGTGACGTGGGTCCGTTGGCGTAATCACCTGCTGGCCGAGGATATAGTCGGCCACGCGGGTGACTGGGTCCGTGGACCGCACGTCGTCGTACTGACGGCCGTAGAAGAGCATTCCATAGCCCAGCCAGGCGTTTGCACCGACGCGCAGATAGTCCATATCGTAAAAGTTGTCCTTTTCTCCTCCATAGCCCTGGCCGTTGAAGGAAAAGCCAAAGCTACCGGGAGTCGTAGAGCTCAACTGCCCACTGTTCTGAAAACTGGACATATAGCTGACCAGATCCCTCGCTTCGGCAGGCTGCGAGACCATGCTCCGGGCGATGATCGCGAGGCCCTGGTCGTAGATGAAGCCGCGGCCATACCGGCCCAGATAGGCCTTCTGATCGGGTGTGCCATAGTGGCAGAAATCGTAGCCGATGACGTACGTGCCGGTGATGGCCTCATACCACGCCTTTGCTGTGGGCGATTTGTAGCGCAGAACCATGCCGGTATTGGAATCATATCCCGGTATATCCTGTACCCGAGGAAAGAGCACCGTCTGCTGATCCAGCCAATACAGCGCTTTCTCCTGGGATGTGCGCGAGATAGACACACGCGGCTCCAGCAACGCGCCATAGATGTCCCAGTTTTCATTGCGGTCATCTTGCCAGACGACAGTCTCATTCCATATCCTGGGCTTGGTCTGCACCATCGGGTCCAAAGTGACGCGGAAGTCGGCGGGGTCTATAGAGGGCCGATGCGGATCTTGCCAGTTGGGGGTCCCATTGCCGTCAGAGTCCAAGCTCAGGTCGTAGGCGTAGATGTCCTCTCGCCGGTCCGTCCAGACAGCAAACGAGCCAGAGAGATCTGGGAATTCATGGCCCCAGGGTCGGTCGACCAACACAAACTGGGCCGGTCGACTGCCTGGGCCATCATAGCAATTCAGGGCGCCATCGCCCTCCGGGTCAAGGTCGAGGATATAGAGACTGTTGCCACAGTAACTCGATTCACAGGCATCGCTCCAAATCAGCACATCCCCATGAACAGCAAGCACCCCTTGCCAGTTAAAGTCGAGTTCGGTATTGGGAGTAACCCGACACTGCCCGGTCCATGGGGACGGATCAGTCTCTTGCCAATCCGGGACACCGTCGCCATCGGCGTCGTGAGACAAGTCGTAGCACATAAGATGGTCTCCGCCAGCGTCGTCCCACCAGCAGGCGACCTTGTAGTCATCACCCCAGTAGATATCCGGCAGCACTTGAGCGTACCCCTGCGGCCAACTGGCACAACAAGAGAGGCGCACCCAGAGGTCTTCGGCGAAGGGATCATATCCAGGTTCAGTCGCGTCAGGAATTCCGTTGTCGTTGGCATCCAACTCGATGAGGCCAATGTTCCACATCCCGGCTGGAACCCAGGCCATGTAGACCAGCATCTCGCCGGAGAGCTCCGGGGCGTGGGTGTACGCGCGGCTGACGATGTAGAACGGGGTGATAATCCCGGTGCTGGTGAAGGGTCCAGCATCACTGCAAGCGGGATTGTAGTAGCCCCACAATCCTTTCTCCCCCTCTCGCTCACTGCGCCACACGACGACGCCTTGCGATACGACCACCTTGCGTATGTCGTCGGGCTTGTCAGTGATCGTGAACGTCTCGCGGGTTGTCAGATTGTGGAGATAGACTCCACCATCTCCGTCCCTGAAAGCAACGCAGTCGCCGGAGATTGCCACCCGTTCCTGAGAAGTGGTGTGTGTGATCACCGAGAACTCGTCCGGCGGATGATTCTGAACAGGCAGCGATGGAACAGCCAGGGTCCCGTCTGAACCATCCACTGGCCGGGCAGCAGCCATCGTCAACAGTAATCCAACGAGCAAGGCCAGACCGCCGGCCCAGGCCGACACCAAGTGAAGCGCACGCCGGTTTCGCCAGATGTTGAGTGTGGACATTTGTCTTCCCTCCTCTATCAGACTCTGTCAGTCAACCGGGGACAACGACCCTGTCCCCTCTTCAAGCACTCAAGATACGCAAGGAGCCAACCACGCTTGGGGCACCGTGTTGCACGGTTCCAGATGGAAGGCGTCGCATCATTCGCCTCTGATCCCGAAAGCAGGAAGCTGGTTTTTGGATCAAATTGAGGATGGCTGCAAATCTTCTTTGTCAGCAACAAGTGAGACGTGGAGGGAGTGAGACCTTTGGCCGACCAAGTAGACGGATGTATCGGACGATACAATAATATTATGGAATCCATCCTGTGTCAAGCATTTGCAACAATTGGACCTTGTGCTGCCCGGTCGTTGTGCTATACTGATTCCTGGTGCAAGTGTGGTGCAGACCGTCTAGCCGACCCTGCGCCACCCACACCCCTGGGAGGTGGCGATTGTACCCGGTGCTGTTTCGCCTCGGCTCTTTCACCGTGACCGGCTACGCCGCGCTGGTCGACGTCGGGCTGCTGGCTGGCGCTGCGATCGCCTGCCTGGCCGCGCGGCAACGCGGGCTCAACCTCGCCCGCGTGCTCGACGCTGTGCTGGCGGCCGCGGTGGGTGGGGTGATCGGCGGGCGCGTGGCGTACGTCGCGGCCAAGTGGGCGTATTACCAGGACCACGTGCGCCGGGCGCTGCGGCCCTGGGATGGAGGGCTTTCCTGGCACGGGGCGCTCGCCGGGGGGGTGGTCGCGGTGCTGACATATTGCGCCATCCGGCGGATCTCGCTCCGAGCGATGCTGGACGTGCTGGCGCCGGGCGTTGCGGTGCTGGCCGCCTGCGCCTGGCTGGGATGCCTGATGAACGGGTGCGCCTATGTGATAGAGACCTACCCTGGACAAGGAGTCCTGTGGGCGCTGAGTATGGAGCTCCCCGATCTCTACGGCATCCGGGCGCCGCGCGTGGCGGTGCAACTGCTGGGGGCGGGCTGGAGCGCGGTCACGCTGGCCGCGCTCGTCTTCGTGGGGCGACGGCCACGGTTCGAGGGGCTCGCGTTCCCCCTGTGGGTGGCGCTGTACAGCGTCGGCTCGTTTGGGCTGGGGTTCTTGCGGGCGGATGAAGTAGCGATGGTGGCGGGCTGGCGGGCCGACCAGGTGGCCGACCTGGCACTGGCTGTGATTGGCGCGGTGACGCTCGCAGTTGGGCTGGCCAGCAGAAAGACCCTTAGGGTCTTGAAGGGTCTTACGCCGAGGAGGTACAGCGATGATCGAGATCGAGGTACCCGGACGGGGGACGTACCGGTTGAAACACCTGGTGCTGGACGTCAACGGCACGATCGCGGTGGACGGGCGGCTGGTGGAAGGGGTGGCGAAGCGAGTGGCTGAGCTGCGCCGCTCGGTCGAGGTGCACATGCTCACCGCCGACACGCGGGGGCGGCAGCAGGTCATCGACGCGCAGTTGGGGATGCAGGCGGCGCGCATCATGCCTCAGGACGAGGCCGCGCAGAAGGCGTCCTTCGTGCGCGAACTGGGGGGCGAGAGCGTGTGCGCGGTCGGCAACGGCACGAACGACGCCGCGATGCTGCGCGAGGCGGAACTCGCCATCGCAGTGCTGGGAGAGGAGGGGCTGGCGGTGGAGACGCTGAACGTGGCCGACGCCGTCGTCCCCAGCGTTACCGTCGCGTTGGACCTGCTGCTAAAGCCGCTGCGGCTGGTGGCGACGCTGCGGCGGTGACTAGCCCGATTTCCGCGCCACGACGAGCACGCGGGCCGTCTCCGGCCCCGGCTCGGTCGCGCCTTCGGCACGGGCGTCGTAGGTGGCCAGCACCGCCAGGCCGGCCTGCGCCAACAACGCGCGTATCCTCGCCACCGGGTAACCGCGCTCGACGTGGGTCTCTGTGAAGCGCTCCCATACCTGGTCCCGCCGGATAAAGCCGTGGAAAACCAGCGTGTCGGTCGAACGTTCGTGATCCCAGCGGGTGCGACTGACGATGAACCAGTCGTCCGTATCGCAGTTGACATAGTCACGGGTGCCCCACTGCTCCGCCAGGCCAAAGATGGTGTTCATGTCAAAGACGTAGAGGCCCCCATCCCGCAGCGCCGCGGCGGCGCGGCGGAACGCGGCCGCCAGGTCGGCCTCCTCCAGCAGGTAGTTGAGGCTGTCATACATGCAGGTGACGAGATCGGCCGGCTCATCGAGCGCGAAATCGCGCATGTCGGCCTCAACGAACGTGACCCCCTGTAGCCCTTGCTCCCGGGCCCGTTCGCGCGCCCGGGCCAGCATCTGCGGCGAGCGGTCGACGCCGGTCACCCGGCAGCCGGCCGCGGCGAACCGGGCCGCGGCGAACCGGGCCGCGGCGATGCCGGTGCCGCACGCCACGTCGACGACGTGACGAATCTCCCCCAGGCCGTGCCCGGCCGCCAACGCGAGCACCCGGTCGGCCATCCACTCGGCGAAGGCACCCCAGCCGGCAGCGTCATACAGCGTGGCCAGCACCTCGTATGGCTCCGTCATGTCGCCTCCTTCTTTCAGCATCCTTACTGGTAGGCCCACCAGTCCTAATTGTGGGTCATGGTGTTCTGTGAGTTCACGAAAAAGTACCCGCACGAATTCTGTCGCGCGTTCCTCGGCTAGCGCCGGGTACGGGTACCCCAACTGCTCCGCCGTCTCCACGGCCAACCAGCCGAACAGATCCATCGTCGCCAACAGCGCGCGCCGGACGTCGTCCGCGTCATAGTGGGCAAAGGCAGCGCGCAGTCCTTCCACGGCGCGAGGGTCTGCCCACCGTTCCAGAAAGCGTCCGCGGTGCCAGGTGTCATAGCTCCAGCCGTTCATCGCACCTGCGTGCCACTCGATCATCTGGAGCAACAACCATTTCATGTAGGCATCGCAGCACGATTTCGCCACCCATACCTCGCCCCGCCCGAGTTTCTTCGCCGTCCAGACCGCATGATACCAGAAATCGCTGACCGCCTCAAGAAACTCGTCCTGCGCCGGGGGATGGGGAGACGGCGCCTCGGCAGTGAGTGGGGTCAAGCCAGCCACGATTCCATCCTTGTCCAGCAGCACGCGCATTCCACGGCGGACGATGTCGCGAAAGACGGCGACCTGTTGCATGATTCGGCGGTGGCTCTCCGCAGGAAGCAGGCGCAGCAATTGAGAAACGCGTCTTTGAATCCACAGCACGCGAGCGAGTTGCCGGATCGTCCTGCGAGAGGTCAACGCAAAATCGACGTCGAGCCCACCCTCGAACAGGACGCGGCGCTCCATCTCGTCGTCAGTCGCCGTCCTTTCGAGAAAGGTGATCCAGGGAGTGCCGATGTTCTCCAGCCAGCCGGCACTGGACAAGTAGCGCTCCGGATCGGTGGCGACGACGATGATATCCAGATCGGACCATTGGTCGGCCGGATGGTCAGCCCGCGCCCGGGATCCGATGACAAAGGCGGCGCGAATATCGCGCTGGTCCTGCGCCCATCGGACGAATCTTTCGATCAGACGCTCGTAGGCGCTCGTAGATTGGTCCATAACCGTGGGACTACCGCTCCGAGATCTTTCCATCCGCCCGGCGCTGCTTGATGATCTCCTCGGCGATCCCATCCGGCACGACGTCGTAGCGGCGGAACTCGAGCGTGAAGGTGCCCCGGCCCTGGGTGAGGCTGCGCAGATCGGTCGCATAGCCCCGCGCCTCGGCCAACGGCACCTCGCCGTCGACGTTGCGCATGCTCCCGCGCACGTGCATCGCGCTCACACTCCCGCGCCGCCGGCCGACGTCGGCCACGACCGACCCCAGGTACTCTTCGGCGACGTTGACGTCGATCCGCATCACCGGTTCGAGCAGCGCGGGACTGGCCCGGCGCACCGCCTGCCGCACTCCCATCGAGCCGGCGATATGAAAGTCCATGGACGCCGAATCCACCTCGTGAAACCTGCCGCCCAACAACGTCACGCGCACGCCGGTGACCGGGTAACCGGCGATGACGCCTTTCTCCAGCGCATCGCGCACACCCAGCTCCGTGGGACGCACAAAGTCGGTGGGGAGGTCGGCGGGAGGCGCCTCGTTCTCAAAGATGATGCCCTCCCCCGGCTCCAGCGGCTCGACGCGCAGGTGGATCTCGGCGAAGTGGCCGTGCCCGCCGGTCTGCTTCTTGTAGGTGCCGGTCGTCTCGATCGCCTTCCGTATCGTCTCGCGGTAGGAAACCTGCGGAGGGCTGACCAGTGGCACGATGCCAAACTCTCTCCTCAGCCGGTCGACGGCGATCTCCAGGTGCAGTTCACCCATCCCGGCCAGCGTCTCCTCGCCCGTCTCCGGGTCAAAGCGGTTGATGAGCGTGGGATCCTCGGTGCACAGCCGCGTCACAGCCTGGCGCAGTTTCTCCCGGTCCTCAGTCGAGGTCGGCGTCAGCGCCACCGCGATGACCGGCTCCGGGAATTTGAACGTCTCCAACACGATGGGATGGGCCGGATCGCATAGCGTGTCACCGGTGATGGCCGACTTGACGCCGACGAGCGCGACGACATCGCTGGCCGCCATGTGATCCACCTGCTCGCGCCGGTTGGCGTGCATGCGGTAGATGCGCCCCACCCGCTCCTCCACGTCCGCCCGCGGGTTGTAGACCGTCTCGCCGACCCGCAGGTGACCGGAGAAGACCCGTACCCAGGTCAGGTGCCCGACGTGCGGGTCGGTGACGATCTTGAACGCCGCAGCACACAGCGGGGCCGCCGGGTCGTCGGGCCGCTCGACGATCTCCTCCGTGCTGCCAGGCACGGCGCCAAGCACCGGGCGCATGTCCACCGGCGCGGGCAGATAGGCGACGATCGCGTCGAGCAGGGGTTGCACGCCGATGCGGTTGCGCGAGGCACCGCACAGCACTGGCACCAGTTGGCCGGTGATCGTGGCCCGGCGCAGCGCCGCCTCCAGCGCCAACCCGTCGGGCTCGAGCCCCTCGAGCCGCTGCTCCAGCAGCGCGTCGTCCGTCTCGCAGATGGCGTCCACCAGCGACTGGCGGGCCGCCGCCACCTGGGCCTGCATCGCAGGCGGGACCGGCTCGACGTCCGGGTCATCTGCGCCATCGCGCCAGATCAGGGCCTGTTGGCTGAACAGGTCGACGACGCCGGTGAACTCGCCCTCACGGCCGATGGGAAGCTGCAACGGCACAGCGTTCGGCGTGAGGCGCTCGCGGACCTCGTCCAACACGCGCCCAAAGTCGGCGCCGAGCCGGTCCAGCTTGTTGATAAAGATGACGCGCGGCAGGTTCTCGCGGTCCGCGTGCATCCAGACCGACTCGGTCTGCGGCTCGACACCGCCCACGCCGCACAGCACGATCACCGCGCCGTCGATGACGCGAATCGACCGCACCACCTCGGCGGTAAAGTCGATGTGGCCCGGCGTGTCGATCAGGTTGATCCGGTGCCCGTGCCAGTGGCAGGCGGTCGCGGCCGACATGATCGTGATGCCGCGCTCCCGCTCCTGCTCCATCCAGTCCAGTTGCGTGCTGCCCTCGTCAATGCTGCCGACGCGGTGAACGCGCCCCGTGTAATACAGAATTGCCTCCGACGTGGTCGTCTTGCCCGCGTCCACGTGGGCAAAGATGCCGATGATGCGTACCTTCTCAATAGGTGCTTCTTTCTTCCTACTCACGTTTCCTCCAATCTGGCCGATAACTGCCGTTCTACCTTCTTTGTCTGACTTCCGATCTCACGTCTCTGCAGTCACGCTGATTTCAACATCGCGGCTTTCGCCGCCTCAAAGTCGCTGTAGGCACCGATATACTCGGTCAGCGCTCCTTCATCCAGTTCCACGATACGATCCACCACCCGGTCGAGAAAATACCGGTCGTGGGAGATCACGAACACCGTCCCCTCAAAGTCAGCCAGGGCGCTTTCCAACACCTCGGCGGACAGGATATCCAGGTTGTTGGTCGGCTCGTCGAGCAGCAGGAAATTGGCATCGGAGAGCATCAAGAGCGCCATCTGCAGGCGGCTGCGCTCTCCGCCCGACAGGTTCGCCACCGGACCCCGTGCCTGCTCGTAGCTGAAGAGGAAGCGACCCAAAAAGCGAACAGCCGCCTCTTCCGAGAGCCTCGCTGCCTGGCGCACCGTGTCGATCAGCGTTCGCCCGTAATCGAGCGTCTCGTGCTCCTGCGCGTAGGTGCCGATCTTGACGCTCGGGCCGACCTTGATCAGGCCGCCGCTGGGCGTCTCCTGGTCGAGGATGAGCCGGAACATGAGCGATTTGCCGGCTCCGTTCGGGCCGACCATCCCCACCCGCTCGCCCCGCCAGACGAGCAGATCGAGCCCGGCCAGGACGATCGCCTCGTCAGGCAGATCAGACCCTAAGGGTTCCCCAGGCAAACCCGTAGGGTCGGCTGGGAACGACTTGTCCAGGTCGACGATCTCCAACACCTTGTTGCTGCCGCGCCAGCCCGTCAACTCCAGTCCCATGCGCCTGCGCTCCAGCACGGGCTGATCCACGCGCTCCATCCGGTCGAGGCGCTTGAGGATGTTCTTCCCACGCCGGATGAACTTGACGTTGTCGTACACCTTTCCCCAGGTCATCAGCCGTTTGGCGGCCTGCTCCAGGCGAGCGACCTCCTTCTGCTGTGCCTGGTAGAGCTGCTGCTGTCGCAACAGGCGCATGCGCTTCTCAAAGGCGTACTCGGAGTAACCGCCCGGGTAACGCGTGAGCCGGCCATCCTCCAGTTCGACGATCTCGTCCACCACCAGATCCAGCAGGTAGCGATCGTGAGAGACGATGACGACAGCCCCATCGTAGTCGCGAATGGTGCGCTCCAGGAAGGCTTTGCCCTCCAGATCGAGGTGGTTGTCGGGCTCGTCGAGCAGGAGCAGCTCAGGCCGGACGACGAGCAGCTTGGCCAGGCCCACCAGCTTTTTCTGGCCGCCGCTGAGCACGTCCACCGGCAGGTCCAGACCAGCGTCGGTGAACCCCAGGCTGCGCAACGTCGCGCGGACGCGTCCCTGGTAGCCAGGGCCGCCGAGATGGGTGTATCGGTCCAGCATCCGCGCCTGCCGGTCCAACACCCGGGTCAACGCCCTCTCGTCGCCATAGACGGCTGGATCGGCCAATTGGGCCTCTACGCGGGCCAGTTTCTCCTCCACGCGGGCCAGTTCGGTCGAAGCGGACAGCGCCTCCTGCCACACGGTGCATCCCGGTTTCAACCGCGGCTCCTGCGCCAGGTAGCCGATGGTCAATCCCTTGCGCTGGACGACGAAACCGGTGTCGCTGGTCAACTCGCCGGCGATGAGACGCAGGAGCGTGCTCTTGCCACAGCCGTTCGGCCCAATCAGCCCCACGCACCGGTCGTCGTGAATCTCCCACGATAGGTTTTCGAAGACTGGTTCTGAGACGTAGGTGACGCTCACCCGGTCAAGGTTTACGGCGATCATCCTGTTTATTCCCCTCACTACAACAACAAAAGCCGTGGGCTAGTGCGCCCACGGCTGTTTGATCCGGACTGTGTTATGTCAACTCACAACAGGCGCACCCCGACACGGAAAAGCTGCTCCTCCGCACGTCATACGGCACAGGTTCAATACTCGGTTCAAGCTTGGGTCGTAGTGAAACACCCTTCTATCTCCTGAACGATAGTATTCATATTATAACGCACGAAGCCAGACTTGTCAAAATACATTTGACGCGAGGGCGTATTTCACCTTATCCTCCCGCAATCGCACCCCCCTCCAGGCTGGGCACCCCGAGCCAATCGTACCCCTGCTCCAGCTCCTGCTCCAACTCACGCCGGAACTGGCGCGTGTAAAGCCGGTAGTAGTGCCCCCGCGCACGCAGCAACTCGGCGTGGGTGCCCATCTCCACGATGCGCCCGTCCTCGATGACCAGGATCCGGTCCGCCCGCTTGATCGTCGAGAGCCGGTGGGCGATGATAAAGCTGGTGCGATCGCGCATCAGCGACTCCATCCCCCGCTGGATCAGGGCCTCGGTCAGCGTGTCGACCGAACTGGTCGCCTCGTCCATGATAAAGATCTCTGGTCGCGCCAGGATCGCCCGCGCCAGGCTGACGAGCTGCTTCTGCCCGACCGAAAGCAAGCCCCCTCCCTCGCCCACCTCCTCGTCGTAGCCCTTTTCCTGGGTGACGATAAAGTCGTGCGCGCCGGCCAGCCTGGCCGCATCCTCGATCTCCTCGTCCGTGGCATCCAGCCGGCCATAGCGGATGTTCTCGCGGATGGTGCCGGAGAACAGGTGCGGCGTCTGGAGCACAACCCCAATCCGGGACTGGATGGTGTGCAGCGACAGCCCGGTATAGTCCCGTCCACCGATGCGTATCGTGCCGCGCTTGGGCTCGTAAAAGCGGCACAACAGGTTGACGATGGTCGTCTTGCCCCCGCCCGTCGGCCCCACCAAGGCGATCGTCTCGCCCCGTCTCACCTTCAGGTTGAAACCGGTCAGCACCGGATTGTCGGGCTCGTACCAAAAGTCCACGTGGTCGAACACGATGTCGCCCCGGATGGTGCCCGGATCGACCGCTCCCGGCCGGTCGGCCACCTCAGGCACCGCGTCGACGAGCGAAAAGACGCGCTCGGCCGAGGCGATCGTGTGCTGCATCTCGGCGTAGACGTGGGCCAGGTCCTGGACAGGCCAGAGCATGAACGTGACGTACGCGACAAAGGCCTGGATGCCACCGATCGTCAGGCTGCCCAACCGGGCCTGCAGGCCACCGTACCACACGATGCTACCCACCGCCACCGCGCTGATGAGCTGGACCGCCGGCAGAAACAGCGCCGAAAGCCAGGCAGCCCGGTAGGAGGCGCGGTACATCTCGCCCGAGAGCTGGCCAAACTCGCGCAGGTTCTCCTCCTCGCGGCAGAGCGCCTTGACCACGCGCACGCCGGCGATGTTCTCGTTGTAGGCGCCCGTGATCTTGGAGTTGATCTTGCGCACCTTCCGGTATTCGACGATGATCTTTCTCTTGAACTGCGCCGCCACGATCACCAGCACCGGGATGGCGGCGAACACGAGCAGCGCCAGCCTCCAGTTGATGATCACCATAAAGTAGACCGCCGTCGCGATGTTCATCACCGCCCAGGTGACGTCCAGCAGCCCCCAGGTCACTAACTCGGCCATGCGGGCCGAATCGGAGGTGACGCGCGACATGATCCAGCCCACCGGCGTGCGGTCAAAGTAGGAAAAGGACAACTCCTGCAAGTGATTGAACATGTGCCGGCGCAGGTCGTACCGGATCCGCTCGCCCAGGATGCCGACCAGGTAGATGAAGCCAAAGACGCCAACAGCCTGGACGACGATCAACGACCCGTACGTGGTGACGAGCTGGACGAGCGCCGCCCTGTCGCCCGCCAGGATGCCCTCGTCGACGATCCGCTTGCTGAGGAAGGTGAAATACGAATCCATCGCCGACACGAACGTGATGGCGAGCAAAAAGCCGGCCAGCGACGGCCAGTGCGGCCTGGCCTGCGCGAGAATGCGCACGACGGTCCGGCCGTTGAACTTGGTGGTAAACTCTTCTTCTTCAAACTCAAAGTGCGGCATTGGCAGTCTCCTTTTCTGCCGAGACTTCCGAAGTGACCCAAACTTCCGAGGTCTGGCAGATCTCCTTCTCCAACTCGTCCTCGACGCGCGCCTGCATGTCATAGATGCGCCGGTAGATGCCCTCACGGGCCATCAGTTCACCGTGCGTCCCCCGCTGCACGATCCGCCCGTCGTCGAGCACCAGGATCAAGTCGGCGTTCATCACGCTCTGAACGCGGTGGGCGATGATGAAAGTGGTGCGCCCCTGCATCAGGCGCTCCAGCGCCTCGCGGATCTCGCCCTCGGTCTCCGTGTCCACCGACGACGTGGCGTCGTCCAGGATCAAGATGCGCGGATCCTTGAGCAGCGTGCGGGCGATGGCGACGCGCTGTTTCTGCCCGCCGGAGAGCGTCACGCCCTTCTCGCCCACCAGCGTATCGTAGCCGTCGGGAAACGACGTGATGACGTCGTGGATGGCCGCCGCCCGGGCGGCGGCCACGATCTCGTCCTCGGACACGTCCCGCCCGACGCCGTAGGTGATGTTTTCGCGGATTGTGCGCGAGAACAGGAACGGCTCCTGTTCGACGATGCCGATCTGCTGGCGCAGGAAGTGGCGCGGATACTCGTTCAACTCAACCCTGTCGAGCGTCAGGCTGCCGCCGATGTACTCGTAGAAGCGGGGCAGCAGGTTGACCAGCGACGTCTTGCCCGAGCCGGTCGAACCGAGCAGAGCCACGGCCTGCCCCGGCGCGCATCGAAAACTGACGTCCTCCAGCACCGGGCTGTCCCCGTCGTACTCGAAGCAGATGTCACGGAAGACGATCTCCCCCCGCACGTTGCCCGGCGGCCTGCAGGTGCCCTCTACCAATCGCTCGCGGTCCTCCTTGATCAACTCGGCCACCCGTCCATAGGAGACCAGCCCGGTGGCCATGTGCACGATCAGCCGGCCCAGGTTGCGCATAGGCCAGATGATCCACACGACCAGCCCGGCGTAGGCCAGGTAGGTGCCCACCGTGATCGTGCCGTTCAGAGCCATCAGCGCGCCGGCGAAAAAGCCGCCCAGCATCTGAGCGCCGCAGAGCAGATCCGAGCCCGGCCAGAACAGCGAGTGCATGGTCAGCAACCGCCGTCCGCGCCGGAACTGCTCCCGGTTATCCTGCTCGAACTTGTCCTGCTCGTAGGACTGCCGGGCAAAGGCTTTGACGACCCGCACGCCGGTCAGGTTCTCCTGCAGCGTGGTCGAAAGCTTGGCCTCCTGCTCCTGAAAGTCCTCGTATGCTTTTGAGACCTTCCTGAAGAAAAAGATCGACATGACCACAATCAGCGGCACGACCACGATCGAAAGCAGCGCCAGTCGCGCGTTCAGGCTCAACAGGGCCGCAAAGTTGATCCCAAAGAGCAGGACGATGCGGCCCACGCCGATGGCCTGGTCCGCGAAGAACCGGCGCACGGCGTCCACGTCCGAGGTGGCACGCTGGATCAACTCGCCGGTCTTTGCCCGGTCGTGGTAGGTGAACGAGAGCTTTTGGATGTGGTCGAACAGGTAATTGCGCAGGCGCAGCGTGACCCCTTCCGCCGTCCGGGCGGCCCACCGCCCGCTGAGGAACGTGAACACGCCCTGAACCAGCGCCAGCCCCACAAAGCCCAGCCCGAGCAGCGGCAGCGTGCGGACGAACTCCCCCTGGGCCAGGACGTCGTCCACAAAGTAGCGCAGCAGCAGATAGTTGACGGTTCGGAGCGCGGCAGCCACACCCACGCCGAGCACCGCCCCCAGGTAGGGCAGGCGGAAGCCGGCCATCATGCGCCACAATCCGACCAGGCGCTTGTCCGAGACCGCGTTTTTGAGATCATACTCGTATGGCGTAGCAGATGCGATCATAACACTACCTCCAAGAAATCGAGGCTCGACCTCGTTCATCCGTTGGGGACCCTTGCGAAGGTTCGTCAGCAGATCTCGGGCCAAGAACACCTTCGTCCATCAAAAACTCCCATGTCGCCAGTGCAATACGCAACCTTCGCAAGGGTGGCTGAACGTTTTCGTTCATTTCACTTGAAAGAACAGCGAGCCGGCCAGGACAATCACCCCCATGAAGACGAAGGCATAGGTCAACGAAACGTCACCGATGCGGCCGATCAACAGCCCCACGAGGGCCACGTACAGCCCAGAGACCATACTGATCAACGACAAGACCGTGGCCCTGTTCTTGCTGTCAATATGCCTGCTCAGATGCCCGGAAAAGATCGGGTCCTTCAGGCTCATCGAGCCCGCCAGCGTGCAGAAGGCCAGAACCGAACACGCTGGATGCAGGGCCGCCGCCATCACCAGATAAAGAACCCCGGGCAAACCGGTCACCAGCAGCAGACTCGACCTGGTGCCCAGCCACGCCTCCAGCCCGCACGCGTAGCGCGCGCCCAAGATGCTGAGCACAGAAGCCAGCGCCAGCCCAAGCCCAAGCCAGATCGGCGGCACGCCGACGTCGACGAACCGGGGCTGGTACAGGCTCGACAGGTAGTTGCCGAAGGGAACGGTCGCCAGCGCCAACAACACCAGGCGGCGAAACTGCCGGTTGCTTCGCAACGTCCTGACCCCCTCCACCAGCAGACCGATCGAACGGTCCCCTCTCTCGATTTCGGCGGGCGGTTCATTGAGCGTGAGGCTGACCAGCCAGCCGGCCGCCACCGCGCAGGCGGTGGCGGCGATGTCCAGGACGAACCGCTCCTGCGTCAGATTCGTCACCAGCAGGCCGCCGGCCGCAGAGGCAAGCAGGTTGGCCAGCCGCTGGGCCGCGTGAATAAAGCCCACAGGCATGTAAAAGTAGAGTGTGGCGAAAAAGTAGGCCATCGCCAGCTTGGTCACGTTGCCCCATCCAAAGGGGAGCAGCTTGTCGCGCCAGACCCGGAACGCCTGACTATCGTGCATGGTGTCTGAGGGCATCCTCGGGCATCCTCTAGAGAAAAAAACGAGGCCGTGGACGGTGCCCACGGCCCTCGAAAAGATGCCAGCGTGTGACAAAGAAATAGGCCGTGGGCGTCGCGTGCACCCACGGCCTGTGATGGCTTTTTGCCAGGCCTCAGACAGGCGCACTGCGACAAGGCAGCAGCCGGCCCCCGCCGTTATTGCGGGACCGGAGCGCGCTGGCGATGAACTTTACAGTGCGCATACCAGACCTCCTCACAAGATGTAGAGTGTATTATACCCAAAGCCTGGAGGTTGTCAAGTCTGGTAGAACATCTATAATCATGGCATCGGTTGGGAATATGGAGAAGGGCCTGACGCGCACAGCGATGGAACACGAACTGCAGCGAGTGCTGGGGTACTATGACCTGGGCGACCTGAGAAGCGCCCGGCGGGCCAAGCGGGGCTTTGTCAACGAAAACTGGGTTCTGGAGACGACGCGGGGGCGCTACTTCTTGAAACGCCGCCATCCCCACCTGCGCAACCCCGACGTCATCCGTGCCCAACACGCGCTCATCGCGCATCTCCGGGGAGCGTGGTTCCCGGCCCCAGCTGTCCATCTCGCTCCAACGCCTGCTGGAAAAAGGTCCTCGTCCAGCCGAGGCCGCCGAGGCCCTGCGCGAGGTGCTGGCGCTGGGCGACTGGGCCGCAGCCAACGCCCGGCGGATGGTTGAGGCCGGTCACACCGCTAAGGAGCAGTCATGATCAAAGCCATCATCTTTGACTTTGGGCGGGTCATCTCGGCCCAAAAGCCGCCGTCCCTGTTTCGGAGCTATGAGCAAGATCTGGGGCTGGCGCCCGGTACGATCAACCCCATCATGTTCGGAAGCCCCGCCTGGCAGGACGCGCTGCTCGGGCGCAAGACGATCGAGGAGTACTGGCGCGCGATCGGACCCGCACTGGAGCTGCACACCGTCGAGAGAATCGACCAGTTCCGCCGTCGTTACCACGCCGACGAGGCGATCAACGAGGGTGTGCTGGACCTGATCCGCCGGCTACGCGGCCACTACAAGCTGGCCGTGCTCTCTAACTCGCCGCCGCGCCTGGCCCGGTGGCTGGCCGAGTGGGGAGTCCGCGACCTGTTCGACGTGGTTTTTTGCTCTGGGGACGAAGGCGTGATCAAGCCCAATCCAGCCGCCTTCGCGTTGACGTTGGAGCGGTTGGGCGTCGCGCCCGAGGAGGCGGTCTTTATCGACGACACCCCCGGTCACGTGGAGGCCGCGCGGGCACTGGGGCTACACGGGATCCACTTTACGACCGCCGAGGCCCTGGCAGACCAACTGGATGATCTGCTCGCGTCACAGGGGTAAGACTGACCTTGCGAAGGTTAGAAATTGTCCCGAAATGACGCAGTCCTTGGCAAACAGGGGCTCTTTTGGCCCGAAATATGCCTTGAAACCTTCGCAAGGTTGCCCCCTTGAATTCTCAAACACGCTCTCAGGCCTCCGGCCCGTCCGCCGCATCGAGAAACAGCGCTGCCAGTTCCGCGAAGCGACTGATAACAATCACTCGCTCCGGGTCCGCAATCTCCTCCTGCTCCAGGTCCCAGGTGTTCGAATGTGGGACATAGACAGCGCCGATCCCAGCTTCCAGCGCGGGGTTGACGTCGGACCGGGGGCTGTTTCCGATCATCCAGGTCCGCTCTGGCCGAAGCCGGTAGCGGGCCAGGAGATCCCGGATCACCCCGGCGTCCTTCTCCGGGACGACGTGCACCCCGTCGAAGAGATGACCCAGGCCCGACCGCGCCAGCTTGCCCTCCTGCACCTCCCGATCCCCCTTGGTCAGCAGGAGCAGGCGGCAGCGGCCGCGAAGCCGGGCCAGGGTCTCTGCCACGCCGTCGAGCAGCACGATGGGAGGCTCGATCACCACCTGCCCGATCTCCCACACGGCATCCACGACTGCGTCCTCGACGGGCCGATCGTAGCGCCCACACAGTCGCCGGTAGGCGATGACCAGATTGCGGGCGAACTCTCGTGGCCCGTAGCCCACGAGGGGAACACGCTCCCGCTCGACCGCACTCGCGGTGTGCTCCGCCTCCTCCCGTTCAAAGCCCTGGGCCGCCATCAGTTCCGCAAAGGCGGCGACGCACTGTTCGTAAAAGACCTCGTTCTCCCACAGCGTGTCGTCGGCGTCGACGATGAGCGTCGGCTTCATCTCCACGTCACCCGCTGCGCTTTAGCTTTCCGGTGCGCTTGGCGTACTTTTCCGCCTGGCGAAAGATCGCCAGCCCCACCGGGATGGCAACCACGCCGATGAGCACCAACCGGCCCAGGTGGCCGAGGAGCGTGCCGGTGCCAGCCCCATCGAGCAGCGCAGCCCGCATGCCCTCCAGCACGTAGGTCGCGGGAGAGAGGCGCGCCAGCGGCTGCATCCATTCCGGCAGCACGGAGACGGGGAAGTAGACGCCGGAGATGAGCAACAAGAGCGCCTGGATCACGTGCGTCATCTGCGCCCCGCGCTCCGGGAACAGCAGCGGCAGCACCGAGGCAACGATGCCCAGGCCGATGAAGGACAGGCTCCCGGCGACCAGCGTCAGCACGCCGCCGAACAGGTTGGCGCCGCTCAGGTCGAGCTGGAAAAAGAGCGCCACCACCCCCAGGATGATCCCGGTGTGCAGCAGGCCATAGACCAGCGAGAAGAGCGTCTGCCCGACCATGTGGGTGAAGCGGGAGATGGGCGCCATGAAGGTGTACTCGATAGTGCCCTCCCAGCGCTCCCACGCGATCATCTCGCTGACGTTGTCAAAGACCACGGCCAGGTAGTGCCACACCAGCGTCCCCACCAGCAGGTAGAGGATCATGTGGTTGGTGTCGATCGCCTGCCCGGTGACGGCCTCCGTCCCCGCGGCGATGAAGGTGATGGAAAGCGCGTTGGCGATAGAGTAGGCCAGCCAGACGACCTCCCAGCCCCAGTAGCGTTTGACCAGGTTAAAGTTGCGCTCGACGAAGGCGTACGAGGCGCGGATTTCACCGATGAGTTGTGCCATTGTTCTATCTCCCTCCACAGTGTGATGAGACCATGGGTAGATGAGGAGTGATGGGCCTCAGCTACCCATTTCTCATCTACTCATCTTCTTCTTCCTTGACCAACTGCTTCCCTGTCAGCTCCATGAACACGTCCTCGAGCGTCGGGGCGTGGCCGTTGGTACCAGGCACGAGCGCCTTCAGGCCGGCTGGCGTATCCAGCGCGACGATCCGGCCCTCGTCGAGGATGGCGATGCGGTCACACAGCGCGTCCGCCTCCTGCATGTCGTGGGTGGTCAGCAGGATGGTGGTGTCGTGGGTGTCCCGCAGTTCCTCGACAAAGGCCTGCACCTCCCGCTTGGAGCGGGGGTCCAACCCGGTCGTCGGCTCGTCCAGCAGGAGGAGGATAGGCTGGGTGAGGAAGGCGCGGGCGATGGCGACCTTTTGCTGCATGCCCCGGCTCATCTCCTCCATCGGCTGAAAGATGGCCTCCCGCTTGAGACCCAACCGCTTCAGGACCTCCAGCGCACGCGCTCTGGCCTCCCGTGCATCCAGGCCATAGAGCCGCGCGCCATAGATCAAGTTCTCCATCGGCGTCAGCTTTTTGAAGAACGAGGCCTCCACCGAGACCCGGTTGATGAGCTGCTTGACCGCCATCTCCTCCCGCAGCACGTCGTGGCCAAAGACGCTGATATGGCCCTCGTCGGGGAGGAGCAGCGTGGCGATGCAGCGCACCAGCGTGGACTTGCCAGAGCCGTTCGGACCGAGGATGCCAAAGACCTCCCCGCGCCGGACCTGGAGACTGACGTGGTCGACCGCGACGACGGGCTTGCGGCCGTTAGCGTTCCGCTTCCAGGGCCAGCGGGGCCCCTCGCTCTTGACGAACTGCTTGGTGACGCCCGAGACCTCCAATGCCATGTGGTCGCCTGTGGACATCTGATACCTCCTACTACGGATCCTTTCCCATCACGTGCAAACCCCGCGTACACAAAGACAAAGCCGTGGACAGTGCCCACGGCCTTGCAGAGAACGCAGAATTAAATAAAAAGGCCGTGAGCGTCGAGTGCGCTCACGGCCCGTGATGACGTTATGTCAACCTCTAACCAGGCGCACTGCGACAAGGCAGCAGCAGATCCCCGATTATTTCGCGGAACCGGAGCGCGGAAAAGTTGAACTTTGCAGTGCGCATACCAGGCCTCCTCATAATATGTGTCATATTATACCCCAATCCGGTGGGTTGTCAAGTCCAGTGAAACCGGTATAATTGCGAAACTTTTACATAAGGAGATCGAGATGGTACAGTACGATACGCCGATCAACGCCACCGACGCCAGTTTCGAGCGGGTGGTGATCGAGGCCGCCATCCCTGTCGTGGCCGTCTTTTGGTCGGCACGGGAGACGCCGCGCCAGAAACTCAACGCCGTGCTGGAACAGGCCGCCCGCGAGTACGCGGGCCAGGCGCTGGTGGTGAAACTGGACGTGGCCGACGCCCCACAGGCTCAGGCACAGCACGACGTAGACACGCTGCCGCAGTTCCTGTTCTTCCGCGGTGGCAAGCTGGTCGCGCGGGCCAAGGGCTTGCCCAGCGCGGAGATGCTGCGTCCGTGGGTCGAATACCTGCTGGGGCGAGGCCCGAAGCCGGTGTCGAAGAAGCCGCCCCAGCATGAGAAGGAGAAAGCAACCGCCGGTGACGGGCATCCACTGGCCGTCACCGACGCCGACTTTGAGCGGCTGGTGCTGGGAGCGAGTGTGCCGGTCCTGGTAGATTTTTGGGCCGCCTGGTGCGGACCATGCCGGATGGTCGCGCCGGTGGTCGAAGAACTCGCGAAAGAGTCTGCCGGCCGGGCGCTGATCGCCAAGCTGGACGTCGACGCCAACCCCACGACCGCACAGCGATACGGGGTGATGAGCATCCCGACGCTGATCTATTTCCGCAACGGCCAGGAAGTGGACCGCGTCATCGGGGCGCAGCCCGCAAACGTGCTGCGCCAGAAACTGGAGGCGCTGCTGTGATCGACTTCCTACAGGCAAATTGGGCCAGCCTGGCTGTGCTAGGCGGCATCATCGCCCTGTTCCTGCTGCTCCGCAACCGGGCCACGCGCATCAGCGGGCTGGACGAGACATTGGGGCAGGGTGAGCCGGTCATCGTGGAGGTGTTCAGCAACACCTGAGCGCCCTGCCTGATGGTCAAGCCCATCGTGGATGGGCTGGAGCGCGAGCTAGAGGGGCAGGCGCGGGTGGTGCGGCTGAGCGTCATGAGCCAGATGGGGCGGGAAATCGCCCGCCACTACGGTGTGAGAGGGGTGCCCACGTTCCTCGTCTTTGACGGCCAGGGCGAACTGGTCGGGCGGCAGGTCGGTTTCCCCAACCGCAGCGAGATCAAAGCGCTGGTCACGGGCAATTGACAGTCCCGCCACCCTTGCGAAGGTTGCGCGTGGCCCTGGCAATGAGGCAACTCCCGGTGGGCCAAGGTGCTTCTGGCCTCAAGTCAGCCGCCCACCCTTGCGAAGGTTGCGCGTGGCCCTGGCAATGAGGCAACTCCCGGTGGGCCAAGGTGCTTCTGGCCTCAAGCTAGCCACCCACCCTTGCGAAGGTTGCGCGTGGCCCTGGCAATGAGGCAACTCCCGGTGGGCCAAGGTGCTTCTGGCCTCAAGCTAGCCGCCCACCCTTGCGAAGGTTGCGCGTGGCCCTGGCAATGAGGCAACTCCCGGTGGGCCAAGGTGCTTCTGGCCTCAAGCTAGCCACCAAACCTTCGCAAGGGTGCCCTGCAGAAGCATCAATAATAGAACCGATCCGTGAGCACCTCTCCCGCCGGCGTGACGACGACCCCTTCCAGTTCGAGCAGGGCTCGTTTCATCTTGAGGCCACCCTGAAATCCGCCCAGTTGTCCGTCGGACCGGATCGCCCGGTGGCAGGGAACGAGGATGGGGAACGGGTTGCGCGACAGGGCCCCGCCCACCGCCCTCGCACCGCCTGGCATTCCCAACCTCCGCGCGATCCTCCCATAGGTGCTGACCCACCCCCGGGGGATCTGGTGTTCGGCCCGGAGGACACTTCTCTGAAACTCGGAACACCGCTCGAGCGCGACGAGGTCCAGGTCAAAGCCGACAGCATCTCCCTCAAGGAAACGTCGGATTCGCACAGCGAGTCCGGCAATCGCAGGACACGATCGCTGGTCGGCACCCGGGAAGGCCCTCTGGACGACCTCCTGCATCGGCGTCCGCTCACCGGGGAGGAACACGCGATAGACCTTCGGCCCCGCTTCCGCCCCGCGCCAGACGACGCCCAGCGCGCCGAAAGCCGACGGCACGAGCACGTACGAAAAGTCTCCGACCGTAACACTCTCCACGTTGCCCTCCGATGTTTATTAAACCAGTGTAGCAGCTTGTTCCATTCCAGCATGCAACGCCACTCCTGATCCGTCTTAATCCTGCTGATCCGTGTTATCCATCGCCATGAACAAGATGCCACGTACCATACGACAAGATCTCGCCCACGTCTTCTGGATGGGCGGCTCGCCCTGTTCGGGCAAGAGCTCGATCGCCGAGTTGCTATCCGAAAGAACCAAACTGCAATACTATCCGTGCAACAACGCTTTCGCCGAACACGGCAAGCGGGTTACCGCCGTCAAACAGCCGGCATTTCACCGGGTGCTCCACATGACGTGGGATGAAATCTGGATGAGGCCGGTGGAGGTTCAGCTCAGGAAAGAAATCGCGATCTACCGCGAAGAGTTCAACATGATCGTCCAGGACCTGTTAGCGTTGCCCAAGTCACCCCCCATCCTGGCCGAGGGGGCCGCGCTGCTCCCAGGTTGCGTCCGTGACGTGCTTCTTAACCCGCACCAGGCGATCTGGATCGTCCCTACCGAACTATTCCAGCGAAAACATTACCCCAATCGCGGGCCGTGGGTACAGGACATCTTGCGCCAATGCGAGAATCCAGAGCAGGCGTTTCGGAACTGGATGGACCGGGACGTCGCGTTTGCCCGGAGGATCGCCAGGAGCGCGACCGGATTGGGGCTGAAACTGCTCGAGGTAGATGGGAAGCGCACCATCGCCGAAAACGCGCGCATCGTCGCGCAGCATTTCCAATTTGCCTGAGATGGGCTGCATCCTCCCGTCAACAAATGCGCGGCAGTTGCTCCCCCACGAGCATATCCAGAACGCGCCGAGCGCCCAGCGGGGTGCGCAGCACGACGCGGCCGGCGTGCTCCGCCGTCACCCGCCCGATGACCGCCGCCTCCCGCCCATACTCGTGGGCGCGCATCGCGTCCAGGACCACGCCGGCCATTTCGGGGGCCACGAACGCCACCAGCTTCCCCTCGTTGGCCACGTACAGCGGATCGAGGCCCAACAACTCGCAGGCGGCGCGCACCGCGTCCCGCACCGGGACGGCGTACTCCTCGATCTCGATGCCCACGTCAGACTTGCCCGCCACCTCGTTCAGCGTCGTCGCCAGCCCACCCCGCGTGGGATCGCGCAGGCAATGGGCCGCCCCCACACTCGAACCATCCTCCGGCGACGAAAGCGCATCCAGCACAGCCGCCACCAGCCCATTTAGCGGCGCGCAGTCGCTCACCAGCGGCGAATCGAAGCGCAGCCCCTCCCGCTGGCTCATGATCGTCATGCCGTGGTCGCCGACGGTGCCGCTGAGAATCACCACGTCACCCGGACGGACTCGACCGCCGCCCAACTCGACGCCCGCGGGCACCACGCCGACCCCGGCGGTGTTGATGAACAACCTGTCGGCCTTGCCGCGATCCACCACCTTCGTGTCCCCGGTCACGACCTGCACGCTGGCAGCCCGGGCCGTCGCCGCCATCGAAGCGACGACCCGCTCCAGGTCGGCCAGCGGCAGCCCTTCTTCCAGGATGAACCCGGCGCTGAGGTACAGCGGCGTGGCCCCGCCCATCGCCAGATCGTTGACCGTGCCACACACGGCCAGCTTGCCGATGTCACCGCCGGGGAAAAAGATCGGGCTGACGACGTAGGAGTCGGTCGTAAAGGCCAGTTTCAGGTTCGAGGTTTCAGGTCTCTGGTTGGGTGAACCTGAAACCTGAAACCTGAAACCTGAGACCGCGACCACTGCCGTATCGTCGAGCTCGGCCAGAATGGGGTTGTCGAAATACCGCAGGAACAGCCGCTCCACCAATTCGTGGCTCATCTGGCCACCGGAGCCATGGGCGAGCAGGATTTTGTCAGACATCAACCTCACCGTACCGATACCAGGCGGCGCATGCGCCCTCGGCGGAGACCATGCAGGGGCCGATGGGCTGGGCCGGGGTGCAGGCGCGGCGAAACAGCGGGCAGTCGGGGGGCTCCACGACGCCCCGCAGCACGTCACCACAGCGACAGCCTGCGTGTTCGCGGGCCGGGCCGGGGTCGACGGGGAAGGCGCGTGCGGCGTCGAACCGGGCGTATTCGGGACGCAACGCCAATCCGCTGGCCGGCACGCGGCCCAGCCCCCGCCATTCCGCCTCCCCCACCTCGAACACGCGGCGCATGATCCCCAGGGCCGTGCGATTCCCCTCCGGACGGACGCCACGGGAGTAGGCGTTGACCACCCCCGGCTGGCCGGACTCGGCCATCTCGACCATCGCGGCCACGGCCCGCAGGATGTCCAGCGGCTCGAACCCGGCCACGGCGCAGGGGACGCCATAGTCCCGTGGGAGGAACTCCCAGGCCCGGCTGCCGATGACGGTGGTCACGTGACCCGGGCCGATGATGCCGGCCAGCCGTACCTCCCCCGCGTCGAGGATCGCGCGGGTGGCCGGCGGGGTCAACTTGTGCAACGAGAGAACGTAGAAATTGTCGAGGCCCCCCGCCTCCGCTTCCAGGATCGACGCCGCCACGCCGGGCGCGGTGGTCTCGAAGCCGACGCCGAGAAAGACGACGGCCCGCTCGGGACAGCCGTGGGCGATCTGCAGCGCGTCCAGCGGGGAGTAGACGACCCGCACGTCGGCCCCTTCGGCCCTGGCTGTCTGCAGGGAGCCGTGGCTGCCCGGCACCCTGAGCATGTCGCCGAAGGTGGCCATGACCACGCGGGGCTCGCTGGCCAGCGCGATGGCGCGATCGATGTCGGCGTTCGCGGTGACGCAGACCGGGCAGCCGGGGCCGGAACGCAGCTCCACCGTGGGCGGGAGCATCTGCCGCAGGCCGTGGCGGAAGATGGCGTGCGTGTGCCCGCCGCAGAACTCCATGAAACGCACGGGCCGCTTGGAGCGCGTCCGAATGCTCGCCAGCAGTTTTCGCGCCAATTGCGGGTCGCGAAACTCGTCGATGTACTTCATGCGATTTTCCAACCGAGGTTCGTAACGCGCACTTGGGTGCGCCATCAACGCGCTAAAGCGCGCACTACGAACCTGAACCTGAACTGCGTCTTGTTCGCGCACCTGCTGCAAGCGCAGAAACCCATCAACGCGCTGAAGCGCGCACTATGAACCTGAACTGCACTCGTCGGCCTGAAACTCGGCCAGTTCCTCCAGCAACTGCAGCGTCTCCTGCGCCTCTTCCTCATCTATCACGCCGATGGCAAAGCCGGTGTGCAACAGCACGTAATCGCCCACCCGCGCCTCTGGCGTGAGCGCCAGGCTGATGGAACGCTCCACCCCACCGATCTCGGCCCGGGCGGTGGTCCCCTCGATAGACTTGATCAACGTCGGTATAGCTAGACACATACTATTCTGAATCTCCTGCGTTCATTCCATGTTCAACTGCAAAGTGCGCGATCACCGCCTGCCCCAACGAGACGCCGCCGTCGTTGCACGGCACGCGCCGGTGCATGATAACCCGCAAGCCCATCTCCTGCAACCTCGGGACGACCAGCGCCAGCAGCAGCCGGTTCTGGAAGCAGCCGCCGCTCAGCGCCACCGTCCGCAGCCCCGTCTCCTGCGCGATGCACTCGCACGTCGTCCGCATCATCTCCGCGACGGTGACGTGGAAGCGGTAGGCCATCTCTCCGACGCTCGCCCCACCCCGCCGGGCGGCGAGCAGTGCCTCGAATAACGCTCGCAGCCGGATCACGGAGACACTCGCAGATCCAACCCTGTCGCCTCCGCCTGCGATTTCGTCAATATCGAACGGGTAAGCCAGATCAGAGATTTTAGATTTGCGATTTGAGATTTGAGATTTGGGATTTGCGATTTGCGCCGCCATCTCCAACTCTATGGCCGCCTGCGCCTCGTAGGTGGCCCGCTCCCGGATCCCCAGCAGCGCGGAGACGGCGTCGAACAGCCGGCCGCCGGCCGAAGTTTGCGGGCAGTTGATCCCCCGGTCGATCTGCCGCTGGATGATGCGCAGTTCCTCCTCATCCACGCTGGCCTCAAAGGGTGGATAGCGGACATCCGAGGGCCACCGACCGGTGAGGGCATAGAGGTAGCCGATGGCCAGGCGGTAGGGATTACGAATGGCCGCCTCTCCGCCGGGCATGGGCATATACTCCAACCGGGCCACACGCCGGAAGCCATGGTAGTCCGCCACCAGGAACTCGCCGCCCCAGATGTTCCCGTCCGTGCCATAGCCGGTGCCATCCCAGGCCACGCCGATGACCGGCCCGTCGTCGGGCGACCAACTGTTGTCGGCCAGGCAACTGGCGATGTGGGCGTGGTGATGTTGAACGGCGAATGGAGATTGGAGATTGGAGATTGGAGATTGCAGATTGGTAATTTGGGATTTGGGATTTGGGATTTGAGACCTGGCATATTTCGTCGCCAGGTACTCGGGGTGCATGTCGCAGGCGATGATCTCTGGCTCGATGCGGAACAACTGCTTGTACAGCTCGATGGTCGTCTCGAAATGCTCCAGCGTCTCCAGGTTCTCCATGTCGCCGATATGCTGGCTGAGGAAGGCGTACTCGTCCCGGGTGACGCAGAAGGTGTTCTTGAGCTCCGCCCCACAGGCCAGGATCGGCCGGACCTTGAAGGGCAGTTTCACAGGGAAAGGAGCATAGCCCCGCGAACGGCGGATGGGTTGGGGCAGAGAAACGCAGGGTACGAACCAGACCGAGTCGTCGTAGCGAGCGTAGATGTCGCGGTCGTGGAGCAGGAAGTGATCGGCCAGGTGGGCCAGGCGGCGCAGCGCCTCGTCGTTGTCGCGCGCGATGGGCTCCTCCGACAGGTTGCCGCTGGTCATCACCAGCGGCCGGCCCACGTCCCGCAGCAGCACGTGGTGCAGCGGCGTGTAGGGAAGCATGACCCCCAGGTAGTTGTTGCGGGGTGCCACCAACTGCGAGACGCCCGATTCAGGATTCCACGGGAGCAGCACGATGGGGCACTGGGGCGAGATCAGCAGCCGCTCCTCCTCGTCCGAAACCCAGCAGTGTCGCCTGACATCCTCCAGGGTAGCCATCATCACGGCCAGCGGCTTGGCCGGACGGTCCTTGCGCTCCCGCAGCGTGCGCACGGCCGCCTCGTCCGTGGCGTCGCAGGCCAGGTGGAAGCCGCCCAGGCCCTTGATGGCGAGGATGTCGCCGGCCTGTAACAGGCGAGCAGCCAGGGCGATGACATCTTGGGTTTCAGGTTTCAGGGTTTCAGGTTTCAGGTTAGGATCCGAGACCTGGAACCCGGGACTTTTAACCAGCCACACGTGGGGACCACATACCGGGCACGCATTGGGCTGGGCGTGGAACCGCCGGTCGAGCGGGTCGTCGTACTCCGCCTGGCACTGCGGGCACATGCAAAAGTCCCGCATCGTCGTCAGGGGACGGTCGTAGGGGACGTCGGCGATGATGGTGAAGCGCGGGCCACAGTTGGTGCAGTTGGTGAACGGGTAACGATAGCGGCGATCCGCCGGATCCAGCAACTCGCGCAGGCAATCGGGGCAGGTGGCGATGTCGGGGGAGATGAGTTGGTAGAACCGGCTTCGTCGGTCCCCCGCCTCGGCCACGCTGTGGCGGATCTCGAAGGTCGTATAGCCGGCCAGCGGGGCATCGGCAACCTCGACGCTCTCAATGCGTGCCAGCGGCGGAGCCTTCTCCTCCAGGTCGCGCACGAACGCCACCAGCGCGGCCGCCGGGCCTTCGACCTCGATCTCCACCCCGCCGGAATGGTTGAGCACCCAGCCGGCCAGGCCATGTTCGTGCGCCAGGCGGTAGACGAAGGGCCGGAAACCGACCCCCTGGACGACGCCGCGCACGCTGATCGCCCGGCGCATCAGTTCGACCGCTACCCTGAACACGACGACTCCCCCGCCGCTAGCTCCGCCAGCACCGCCTCCACGGCGCGCGGAATGGCCGCCGCCACCGCAGGCGTGCACGTCTCGCCAAAGGTCAGCACGTCCTCGACCTCGACGGCGATGATGACGATGTCCTCATCGTCGGGCAAGACCATGCCCACGCCTCGCCCCAGCGCCAGCGCGCCGGGCAGCGAGAGATCGTGCGTCGACCCCGAATGCAGCGAACCCCGCAGGTCGTTGGGATGCAGACGAACGATGTCACCCGGCCTGCCATCGCGGGTCTGGATGGCATCCACCAGGATGAGCCGTTCGCAGCCAGCGATGATGTCCAACAACCGCAGCCCGCCGACGCTCGCTTCCGCGAAAGCCACGTCATCCCGCCGGCAGCGCGCCGCCGCCTCCCGCACGACGGTTATGCCCACCCCGTCATCCGTCAGGATCGGGTTGCCCAAACCAAGTACCAGCGTCTTCATACGGCCATAGTATACCGAAAAAAGGTAGATTGGTAAATAAAGAACGGGCTGGAGAAGCCAACCTCGGTCTCCAGCCCCGTTCTCTCGATGCGACGTGCAACGCGGGCTTCGCAGGCCCCCGCTGCCACTGATGTAGCGGTTGTCTACTCGCGATTACCGTAGAGCCACCAGTAGATGAAACCGACAAAGAACGCGCCGCCGACGATGTTCCCCAACGTCACCGGGATCAGGTTGTTGACAAAGAACTGGCCCCAGCTCACCTGCGCACCGTAAAAGATGCCCAGCGGGATGAAGAACATGTTCGCGATGCTGTGCTCGAACCCCAGCGCCACGAACGCCATGATCGGCCACCAGATGCCCCAGATCTTGCCCGCGATGTCGTCCGACGCCACCGCCAGCCACACCGCCAGGCACACCAGCCAGTTGCATCCCACGCCCTTGAAGAACAGCGGCACGAACCCCTGGCTCACCTTCCCCGACGCGATCGCCTGCACCGCCGACAGATACGGCTCACTGGCGCACAGGTTCGTCAGGTAGGCCAGGAAGAACGCCACGAAGAGCGACCCCACCAGGTTGCCGACGTAGGCCAGCACCCAGTTGCGCAGCAGCCCGCCCCACGTCGCCTTGCCCGACATGACGGCGGGGATGGTGCAGGCGGTGTTGCCGGTGAAGAGCTCCGCGCCTGCGATGACGACCAGCATCAGGCCGACGGGGAAGACGCCGCCGAACATGAACTTGCCAAATCCACCGCCGAGCGTCTCTGTATTGATGCCTTTACCAACGATGATGGCCAGCAGGCCTCCGAAGGCGATGAACGCGCCGGCCAGAAAGCCCAGGACGAGCAGCTTGTCCCAGGGCAGATTGGCCTTGGCGCAACCCACGCCCTCAATCGCGCAGGCCGTATCCTTAGGTGACTTGAAAGCCATAGGTACCTCCTCCTTAAGACTGTATTGAATGAGCTAAGGCTGTTACCGACAGCAGACGATTGGATAGAGCAAAGTAAGGAGCTTGCGGCCACCTCCTTTCCGGTGCCGATGGGCGGCGGCCGCCGAACTGCAGGCGACCGGCCGCCCTTCGTCCACGTGATCTACTCTTCCACTCTCTCGATTTTCACCGCGCAGACCTTGTACTCGGGTATCTTGGCGATGGGATCGAGCGCAGCGTTCGTCAGTGCGTTGGCGGCCGCCTCGGCAAAGTGGAAGGGGATGAAGACGACACCGGGCCGGATGCGCTTCGTGACGCGCACGCCCAGTTCGATCTCGCCCCGGCGGCTGGCAACCCGCACCCGCTTTCCACCGTTCAGCCCGATCCGGGTCGCATCGTCCGGGTGAATCTCGACGTACGCCTCGGGCACCTCCTGGTGCAGCTTCTCCGAGCGCCTCGTCATCGTGCCCGTGTGCCAGTGGAACATCAGCCGCCCCGTCGTCAATATGAGTGGATACTCCTCGTCGGTCAACTCCGCCGCTTCCTTGAACTCGAGCGCGTGGAAGTGACCCAGGCCGCGGGAGAACTTGCCCTTGTGCAGATAGGGTGTGCCGGGGTGGTCGAGCGCAGGCACCGGCCACTGCAGGAAGCCCAGTTCCTCCAGGCGCTCGTAACTCACGCCACCGTAGATCGGCGTCAGTTGGGCGATCTCGTCCATCACCTCCTTGGGCGACGGGAAGTCGAAGCCACTGGCCCCCATCTGCTGGGCCAACAGGCAGATGATCTCCCAGTCCGCCTTTGCGTCGCCGATCGGCTCGATCGCTTTCCGCACCCGCTGGATACGCCGGTCGGTCGCGGTGTAGGTGCCGTCCTTCTCGACGAACGACGCGCCAGGCAGCACCACGTGCGCCAGTTGCGCCGTCTCGGAGGGAAAGATATCCTGCACCACCAGGAACTCGAGCTGCTCCAGGCAGTGGCGGGCGTGATTGACGTCCGGGTCGGCTACCATGGGGTTTTCGCCCATGACGACCATCGCCCGCACACGACCATCGCCGGCGGCGTCGATCATCTCCGTCACCGTCAGGCCGACGTTCAGGTCCGACGTGCTGCCCCAGGCTTTCCTGAACTTTTCCTGGACCTCTGGCGAGACGACCGCCTGATAGCCCGGATAGACGTTGGCCAGCGCACCCAGGTCACACGCGCCCTGGACGTTGTTCTGGCCACGCAGCGGGTTGACGCCCCCACCAGCCACGCCCACGTTGCCGCAGAGCATGGCCAGGTTGGCGCAACTCTTGACGTTGTCGGTCCCGGTCGTGTGCTGCGTGATGCCCATGGCATAGATGATGGCGGAAGGCCGGTTGGTCGCATATATCCGCGCCGCCTCCCGCAGGCCGTCGGCCGGGATACCGCTGATCTGCTCGACGCGCTCCGGCGTGTACTCCTCCACCAGCGCCTTCATCTCCTCGTACCCCTCGGTGCGGGCGGCGATGTACTCCTCATCCGCCAGCCCTTCGCCGATGATGACGTTCATCAGGCCATTCAGGACGGCGACGTCGGTGCCCGGGCGGAAGCACAGGTAGAGATCCGCCATGCGCGCCATCTGGGTCTCGCGCGGATCAATCACGACCAATTTAGCCCCGCGCTTCTCCATCGCATCCATGATCCGACTGGCGATGAGCGGGTGTCCCTCGGACGTATTCGACCCGATGATGAGGAAACAGTTCGTGTCCCTGTCGAACTCGGGTTGCGAGTTCGTCATCGCTCCACTCCCAAACGCGGCGACCAGACCGGCCACCGTGGGAGCGTGTCAGAGACGGGCGCAGTGATCGACGTTATTTGTGCCAATCACCGCACGGGCGAGCTTTTGAAGCAGGTAGTTCTCCTCGTTCGTGCATTTGGCCGAGGATAGGAGCGCGATGCTGTTGGGGCCGGACTCGGCCTTGATGGTGCCCAGTCGCTCGGCGATGAGCGACAGCGCCTCGTCCCAGGTCGCCTCAACCAGCTCACCGTCCTTGCGAATCAACGGTGTCTTGAGCCGATCGGGGTGGTAGACGAAATCGGCGGCGTTCCAACCCTTGATGCACAGCTTCCCCTGGCTCACTGCATGTGTCTTGGCCGGCCAGACGCCGGTGATGTGATCGTCGACCACCTCCAGGTAGAGCCCGCATCCGCAGCCACAGTAAACGCACGTCGTCAGTACGTTCTTGTATTCCATGTCCTCCTCCCTAAGCTTCCACGGCCACGCGCAGCGGTGCCTCTTCCAGTGTGACCGAGAGCGGCGGTGGCGCATCCATGTCAGTACCGGGGACGTAGCCCAGCAGCGTCTCCATGTCACGCCGCATCAGGTCGTAGAGCACCGTGAGTGGAATATGGGCCGGGCAGACCAACTCACATTGGCGGCAGGCGACACAGCGGCTGGCCATGTGCATGGCGCGGATGAGGTGGAACACAGGGAAGGGCGGCGCCAGCAGCCCCGGCTCCACCCACGCCGCATCCTCCATCGCGCAGGCCTCGCAGAAGCACTCTGGACAGATGTTGCGACAGCCGTAGCACTTGAGACATTTGACGAACTGCCGCTGCCAGAAGGCACGCCGCTCGTCAATCGTCATCTCGTCGTACTTTTCCACCACCGGATTGGGTGGGCCAGGCGGAGGCGCCGTCCCCACCAGCAGGTTCTGTGGGGCAGGCGCGCTGCAATGGCACTCTTGTGCTTCCTCCTCGGTGCAGGCAAAGCCGATGATGAACAACCGATCGGGGTCGATCTGGTCGCGCTTGGCCATCTCGATGAAGGCGCGCTCGTCGCAACCCCGGGCCACGATACCCAGGCGGATATCCGGGAAAGTTTTATGCAACTTGGAGACGACCGTCATCAGTGGATATCTCGGGGCGATCTCCAGTTCGGAGAGATCATCCCCCTTGCGGAAAACGTGCGGCGCTACACCCTCGCTCGACCTGCGCAGCGCGACGACACCGTCCAATTCCTCCAACCGTTCCGCCACGACCTTGCGGATTCCTTCGACCAGGCTCAGGACAAGCTCCTCGATCATTCTCGCACCTCCTGGTGCGCCACCTCCTGCGAAAGAGGTCCCAGCTCACGTACCGTCTCGGTGAACTCTTTGGTGACCTTCACGAAGCGCGGCGCTTCCGCGGCAGAGACCCACGCCAGTCGCAGCCGGTCCGGGTTGATGCCAGCGTAACCCAACAGGTTGCGCAGGAGCGGGACACGCTTGATCGTGCGGTGGTTGCCGCTAGAGTAGTGGCAGTCGCCGATGTGGCAGCCCATCACGAGCACGCCATCAGCGCCAGCGCGAAAAGCGCGCAGCACCATCTCTGGCGACACGCGGCCTGAGCACATCACGCGGATGGGCAGCACGTTGGCTGGCGACTCCATCCGTGCGATGCCAGCGTTATCGGCCCCGGCGTACGTACACCAGTTACACATAAAGGCAACGATTCTGGGCTCGAACTCTACACCCATGCGAGCACCCCCTCGATTTGTGCGACGATCTGCTCGTCAGTAAAGTGCAACGCCTCGATGGCACCGGCCGGGCAGGTCGCCACACAGGTCCCACACCCCTTGCAAAGGGCCGAGTTCACCTCGGCCTTGCCCTCGATGCGCGAGATTGCAGTGTACGGGCAGACGAGGATGCAGTCGCCACAGCCAACACACCGCTCGGTGACCACCCTGGCCGTCGTGGGCGATATCGTGACCTCGCCCTTGTCCAACAACGCCAGCACCATGGAGGCCGCTGCGCCGGCGTGGGCCACCGTATCCGGCACGTCCTTGGGGCCCTGGGCGACGCCAGACAGGAACACGCCATCGGTGTTCGTCTCCACCGGGCGCATCTTGGGGTGTGCCTCGGCGAAGAAGCCATCCTCCGAACGGCTCAGGCCAAACAGCGAAGCCACCCTGCCGGCGTCGTGCGGCGCCTCGATCGCCGAACTGAGCACCACCATGTCCACGTCCGCGTGCACCTTCCGCCCCAGGTCCGCGTCCTCTCCCGTGACCCGCAGCTTGCCGTCCGGCAGTACCTCCACCTCGGCTCCCCGGCCACGCACGAACGTGACGTTCTCCTCCTGCACCCGTTCGTAGAACTCCTCATAGGCCTTCCCGAACGACCGCATGTCCATGTAGAACTCGTACACCTCGGCACCCGTCTTGTCCCGCACCAGGTGCGCATGCTTGAGCGAGTACATGCAGCAGATGCGCGAGCAGTACCGATGCGCGTTGTGATCCCGGCTGCCCACGCAGTGGATGATCGCCACCCGCTCCGGCTTCTTCCCCTCCGCCGTCAGGATCTCCCCACCGGTGACACCACCGGCGTTAGACAGCCGCTCGAACTCCATCCCCGTGACGATGTTCGGCGACTTGCCATACGAGTACTGGGAAAGCTGGGCCGGGTCCCACATCTCGAACCCCGTCGCCACGACGATCGCACCCACGTCCAGCTCGATGATCTCGTCCTCCTGGTCAAAGTTGATCGCGTTCGCCTCGCACAGCATCTGGCACGCCCCGCACGCGTCCGCGATCTCCCCCTCCGTCCGGTCGTTCTGGCGAAAGCGGATGCAGGCGTCCGTGTCGATCACCGGCACCCGGGGCACCGCCTGCATCGACGGCACCCAGATCGCGCTCGTCGGACCCAACGGCTTCTCCTTGTAAACCGCGTCTTGCTCCATCACGATCTCGATCGCACCCGTGGGGCACACGATCGTGCACGCCCCGCACCCGATGCACTGGCGCGTCTTTTCCAGGAACGGCGGCCCCACCCGCCGCTCGACGCCCCGCTGCGAAAAGTTCAGCACGTCCGCCTTCACCAGCTCGTGGCACGTCCGCACGCACAGCCCGCACAGAATGCACTTCTCCTCTGGAGTCTCCGTCGGGAACGGCGGCTCCGTGACCCCGTACTCCCGCGCCAGGTCCTGGATGACCGGCACGTTGGGGCAGCGCGACAGGAACAGCTCCAGGATCACCTTGCGGGCCTCGACGACGGCCGGCGAGTGCGTCTTGACCTCCAGCCCATCCCACGCCGGATGCGTGCACGCGGTCTGCAACCCGGAGCGACCGTGGCGGATCACCTCCACCGTGCAGAGGCGGCAGGCACCGTGGGGCTCCAGGAGCGGGTGGTAACACAGCGTCGGTATCTCGATCCCGTTCCCCCTCGCCACCTCCAGGATGGTCTGCCCCTCTTCAGCGTGTACTTCTTGTCCGTCAATGAGCAGTGTAGCCATATCGTGTCCCTCCCGTTATCTCACGCCCACCGCGTCGAACTTGCAGACATCGTGACAGATGCCACATCGGATGCACAGCTCCGGGTCGATGGTGTGAGGCTCCTTCTTCTCCCCGCTGATCGCCTCCTGCGGGCACTTGCGACGGCAGAGCCCACAGCCGATGCACTGATCCTCAATGATATAGTACTCGATCAGCGCTCTGCATACACCGGCCGGACACTTGTGGTCCACGATGTGGGCCACGTACTCATCGCGGAAGTAGCGCAGCGTGCTGAGCACCGGGTTGGGCGCCGACTTGCCCAGACCACAGAGCGAGGCCGACTTCACTGTCTGTGCCAGCGCCTCCAGCCGATCCAGGTCGGCCATTTCTCCCTGCCCCTCGGTGATGCGGGTCAGGATCTCCAGCATGCGCCGGATGCCCTCGCGACAGGGCGTGCACTTGCCGCACGACTCCTCTCTGAGAAAGTCAAGAAAGTAGCGGGCGATGTCCACCATGCAGGTATGATCATCCATGACGATCATACCGCCGGAACCCATCATCGAGCCTGCTTCGGTCAGGCTGTCATAGTCGACCGGCAGGTCAAGCAGACTGGTCGGGATGCAGCCGCCCGACGGCCCACCTGTCTGTATGGCCTTGAACTCCCTGCCACCAGGAATACCGCCGCCGATGTCGTAGACGATCTCGCGTAGCGTGATGCCCATCGGTACCTCGATCAGGCCGGTGTTCTCGATCCGCCCCACCAGGCAGAACGTCTTGGTGCCTTTGCTTCTCTCCGTGCCGAGAGAGGCGAACCAGTCAGCGCCGTTGTTGATGATGAGCGGGATATTCGCCCAGGTTTCCACGTTGTTGAGGGCAGTGGGGCAGTCCCACAGGCCCCGCTCGGTGGCATGAAAGTGCTTGGGGCGCGGTTCACCGACCTTGCCTTCCAGCGACTGCATGAGCGCGCTCGACTCGCCACATACAAACGCGCCTGCACCGCGCACAATCTTGACGTCAAAGTCGAACCCGCTGGCCAGGATATCCTCACCCAACAGGCCATACTCCCGCGCCTGCTCGATAGCCATCCCCAGGTTCCTCACGGCCAGCGGGTACTCATCACGCACATAGATGTAGCCCTGGTGGACGCCGATGGCGTACGCTCCGATGGCCATGCCTTCGAGAATGGCGTGCGGATCACCCTCCATCAGACTACGATTCATGAAAGCGCCCGGATCTCCCTCGTCGCCGTTGGCGACGACATACCTGACGTCACCAGCAGCCCCACGGGTTGACTCCCACTTGCGGCCGGTGGAGAAACCAGCCCCACCACGGCCCCGCAGCCCCGATCGCTTGACCTCGTCGATGATCTGATCAGATGTCATCGAGGTAAGAACCTTGCCCAGCGCCTGGTAGCCGCCGACGGCGATATACTCCTCGATGGACTCGGGGTTGATCATGCCACAGTCGCGCATCACGTGGCGCACCTGCTTGCTGTAGAAGGGGATGTCCTCATAATGACAAACCGTCTCGTGCGTCACAGGCTCCTTGTACGCCAGCCGCTCGACAAATCGGCCCTTGATCAGCGTCTCTTCGACCAGTTCGGGCACGTCGGCTGGCTGGACGTTGGTGTAAAAGAGACCGTCGGGTTGGACCAGCAACACGGGGCCCATGGCACACAAACCCCGGCAGCCGGCCTCGATGACCTCCACCTCGCCGGCCAGGCCACGCCGCTCGATCTCTTCCTGGAGGGCCGGTATCAGTTCTGGACACCGGCCGTGAAGACAACTGACGAGTACGTCCGCTCGATGTCGTTCAGCCATCTTATGCCTCCTGTCCCGCGGCCACCCGTCCGACGGCCCACTCTTCCACCACCTTGCCCTGTACCAGGTGTTCCTCGATGATGCGCGGCACCATCTTTGGGGTGACGTTGCCATAGGTGATGCGAGGCTCGTCGCCCTGCTGGATATCCACGAGCGGCTCCTTGTGGCACATGCCGATGCAGCCGACGGTGGTCACGTGAGCGTCGATATTGCGCGCGTCCAACTCGGCCAGGACGGCGTGCATCACCTCGCGGGCACCGGCCGCGATGCCACACGTGCCCATGCCTACCGTGATGGTCGTGCTCGTTTCGACGCGGGTCCCAATATCCTTCTGCAGATCTGCCCGTAATTTCTGGAGTTCTTCAAAGCTCTTAAGTCTTGGCATTTTCCCCTCTCCTTACCCTAACCCGCGGGTGGCACGGCTGAGAGATCCACAGGAGCACGCGCGGAGGATTGTGCCGGTGCCGCCTCTGCCCGCTCCACCTTGCCGGCAGACAGACCGGCGATCAACTTGGTGGCCTTGTCGGGAGTCATGTAGGCGTGGGGCTCTTCGTTGACCACAACTACGGGACCTAACGCACAAGCTCCCAGGCAACGCACTGCATCCAACGAGAACTTGCCATCCGAAGTGGTTTCGCCAGCCTTGATACCCAGCTCCCGTTCCAGCGCCTCCAGAATGCGCGGACCACCGCGCACGTGACACGCCGTACCCAAACAGACCTTGCACATATATTCGCCCTTCGGTTGCAAGCTGAAGGATGTGAAGAAAGTGGCCAGGCGATAGATCTCGCCGGGAGATATACCGATCTGTTCCGCCACCATCTCCAGCGCCGCGCGGGGCAGGTAATTGTACTCCCGTTGGATGTCCTGAAGTATGGCCAGGGCGTTCGTGCGATCCGCTCCGTAGCAGTGAATGATCTCGCTGACTCGATCCATCGATATACTCATCGACTTCATCGATGTACTCGTCGACTTCATCGCTCCCCAGGCCTCCTTTCCCCGACGCTCACATCGCCCATCTTGATCAACTTCAGGCGCGGGATACGCCGTGTCAGGCACTCGTTCCAGCACAGGCCACAGCCGGTGCACTTGTCCTCGTCCACGTAGCGGGCCTTTTTGCGTACCTTGACTTTAAAGTTCCCCACGTAACCCGAGACTTCCTCTACCTCGCTGTAGCTCAGGAGCGTGATGTTGGGATGCCGACCGGCATCCATCATCTTGGGCCCCAGAATTCAGGTACTACAGTCGAGCGTGGGGAACGTCTTGTCCAGCTCCGCCATGTGCCCGCCGATGGAGGGCTCCCGCTCGACCAGGTAGACCGGGTAGCCAGCATCGGCGATTGTGAGCGCGGTCTGGATGCCGGCGATGCCTCCACCGACGACGAGCGCCGCTTTGGTGACCGGCTCCTTGCGCGACTCCAACGCCTCCTGAAAGGCCACCCGATAAACAGCGGAGCTGACCAACCGCTTCGCCTTGGCCGTGGCCTGCGCCACGTCCCGGACGACCCAGGAGCAATGCTCGCGGATGTTGGCCATGGCAAAGTAGTAGGGGTTGAGGCCAGCCTCGGCGACGGCGGTCTGGAACGTGGTCTCGTGCATGCGCGGGGTGCACGAAGCAACCACGACACGATCGAGGCCCAGCTCCCGGATGTCGTCCTTGATCATGTTCTGGCCGGGTTCGGAGCACATGTACTTGTATTCACGAGCGACGGTCACGTTCGGCAGCCGTTTGGCGAACGTGACCACCTCCGACACGTTGACCGTGGCGGCAATGTTGATGCCGCAATCGCAGATATATACGCCTATTTTGGGCTGCTCCATATTCACACCTCTCGTCTGTGATAGCAAGATCCATCCGTCCATTGGTGATGCTGTGTCACCATACACACCTCCTCATTGGCTCGTTGCATAGTTTCTCCGTCCTATCATAAGTACTCGACCGATACCAACTTGCCCTGTGCCTTCAGGTCGCGCACCAGTTCCTCCACCACGTCCTGTCGCCGCGGGACGGTGCAGGCTGCATCGGCGCCCGTCGCCTGGCTTACAGCCGGGTTGACCGCCAGTCCGACGATGAAGCGGATCCTGTCGGCCGCCAGCAGCGCCCGGGCCAGACACGTCGCGCCATCCCCTCTCCGGGGCAGGTCGCGAACATGCTTTACACCCACGACACGCTCCCGCGCCCTGCCCAACGTCACCACCCCTTCCGTGACCAGGTCCACCCCTTCCAGGTACGAGACGGGCGGCACCTCTGCCCACGGATGGCTCTTGTCCAACGGACGTCTCATGTCCGCACTATCTTCAGGGCGGGGCTCCAACTTCAATTCAGCCCCCAGCAGCCGGGCGGCAACCTGGGCGGTGGTATCGCCGCAGATGACCCGCGAGCCTCGTTCCGCCATCAACTTCTCCAGCGCCGCCTCGTCCTGCGCGGGATCGGCCGGGGGGCCGGTCCAGACGGTGGCGGTGCGCCTGGGGCGGACGTGCATCGCAACAATCGAGACGTCAGCGACGTCTCTGGCAGATCCATCCTCGGCCAGCCGGCGGTACATACGGATCAGCGCGCCGAGCAATTGTTCAGCATCACACCCGGTGTCCGTCCAACGCCTGATGGAGATGGCGATGTCCCGCCACCCCCAGCGCCGGCTCCACCCCCTGGCACGGATGTACCCCGCGCTGACCATCGCCACGTGATCTCCATCCTGCAACGTAAACTGGCATGTACGGACCAGACGCCCACGGAAGACTTCCTCCAGTACGGGCAGCAAGACCAGTTGGCCACCGCGGGTCAGAAACAAGGGAGGGGCATCGCATTCCACCAGTTGAGCCCGGCATCCCCCGAGAACCTGGAGGATCGAGAAGGGTATGTGCTCGCCTGCGGGCAGCGTTGTCAGCACGGCCTGCACCACCGCGTCAGGCGACGTTCCCCGTTCCAGCATGTCCGCCGCCCTGCCCGCTATCCATGTCGCCCTGGCCTGTGCCTCTGCTCCACTCCGTGGGCCGCTGGCAAGGACGGCAAAGAACTGCTCTTCGGTTTGAAAAGTCCTCACCACGTCCCCGCCCGCTGGGATCAGGCTTTGGTGTGCGCTCTCAATCCAGAGTCTCAACGGGACCTCACCGAGCAAATACCATCCACCCACACCTCCCGGCCTCCCTCACCGGCGAGAGCCAGGCAGAGTTCAGCGACCGTTGGCTGCGCCATCTTCAACGTGGTGCGCCGGGACATCTCCTGCAAGCGATGGGCATCGCCGCTCGCCACCAGGGTGTAGCGCGCCAGTTGCGGGAATCGTCGGCGGGCCTCGACTGGGCCGACGTTGTGCGAAATCTCCACCCCCACGACGTCCAGCTCCGGTGGGATGAAACCCAGGTTGGAAATGATGCTGTACGCAGTACGGTCCACGTGGGCCGGGATACACAAGCCGCTCAGGTCAGACACGCGTTGGACGACCTCTTCCACCGAAAAAGACGTCGAGGTCAAGAGCAGCCGGTCGAGGTAGCCGGCCGGATCCCCATCCACGTCGAGAACCAGTTGCTCTCCGAAGACTGCCTCGTCGTTCTGCACGGGAGGCATGCTGGCGTAGACCTGTTCCTGCCACGAGGCCACCTGCTCCAACGTATCGAACAGGGCAACCAGGTGCACCTCCTCGCGGGTCTGGACCTCCATACCCGGAAGCACTGTGACGCCGGTCCCTCGTGCAGCGTTGACGACCGCGGCGACGTTCTCGGCCGAGTTATGGTCAGTGACCGCGATAATATCTAGTCCCAGCACCTGCGCCTGCTCCACGATGAACTCCGGGAGCATCTCCAACTCGGCACAGGGCGAGAGACAGGTGTGAATGTGCAGGTCAGCCAGAAAGAAGCGCAACATGCTCTCAAGAAACCAGGTTTCTCCCAGAAACCTGGTTTCTCCACCCTAAGCGGCATTCTGCATGGACTGCCACACCAATTCGGTGAGATCCATCGCCCGCACGCGGATCTTGTTCTGGCGCGCGCCCTCCTGCAGCGTGCGCTTGCACTGCTGGCAGGCGGAGAGAACGTACTTGGCGCCGGTAGCCTGCGCTTGCGCCACTCGCCGCCCCGCAACAGCAGTGGTCACGTCGTGATCGGCTACTTCGACGTCGCCGCCGCCACCGCAGCACAGCGCGTTCTCGCGGCTGGCGGACATCTCGCGAAACTCGAGCCCGGGGATGCGGGCCAGGACCTCACGCGGGGCATCGTAAACGCCACTCTTGCGCCCCAGGTCGCAAGGGTCATGATAGGTGACCACCTCCTTGACCGGCGCGAGGGTCACTTGATCTCCGGCGAGCAGTTCGGCCAGGAACTCGCTGGCGTGCAGCGACTGGATGCCAGAGACGTCCACGAACTCGGGGTAGAGATGCGCCCACGCGTAATAGCATGACGGGCAGGTAAAGACGACCCTCTTAACCCCTGCGGCCCGGGCCTTCTGGACGTTGTGCTGGGCAAACTCTGCCATGCGGTCACCCATCCCCGCGATGTGGAGCGGGTAGCCGCAGCACCACTCGTCGCCACCCAACGTGGTGAACTCTACCTCGGCTTGATCCATGATCTGCACAAGCGCCTGGGGGATGCTGTACGTGCGGGGGTAGAAAGAACTGACGCAGCCGATGAAATAGAGCACCTCGGCCTTCCGGCGGCGAGGCTTGACACCCCGTGGAATGTGGGCCAGGTTCTGGCTCCAAATCTGGCGAGTCTTGTTGTCGTCGGCAGAGATGTTGTAGCTGGTGGCAATCGTGTCCCCAAATGTCTTCATCCCCTCAGGGACGTTGACGTCCGTGCCGACGGCGTACTCCTTCAAGGCGATCATGGCATCCATCAGATCAATGCCCCGAGGACAGCGCACCTGACATGCCTTGCAGGTTGTGCATAGCCAGAAGGTGCTGCTATTCAGCACCTCGTCCCGTAGCCCCAATTGTACCCTGCGCCACACCTGCCGTGGTGAGTAGTCCATGGCGTAGGCCGTGGGACAAGTAGCAGAGCAGGTACCGCACTGGATGCAGCGGCGCAACTTTGCCAACGGATCAATGGCCTCAAGGAACGAACGGTCAAGTGCTGCACTGGTCAAATCGAGCGTCTCCGCTGTCATTGAAACTCCCTCCTTAGTTTTTGTTCCCCTTCAGCGATAAATTCCTGCAGCCACTTCCGCACCGCCGGGTGTGTCAGTGGTATCTCCCCTAATTCGGCACGCATATCCGCCGTGTGGAATTCAAACGCTTCCCCATCCACCCGGTGGACGTAGTGCACATCGCACGAGCCTGCCAGGATGACTGCCAGCAGCATCCCCGTTGTGTCGCCCAGAGGGGCGCGGTCGATGTGACTGTGCTGGAAAACAGCCTGGAGCACAGTGCCTTCCCCCGGCTGTGAGGCGACGGTCAAACTCCCATTGCAGCGCTCTGCGGCGGCCTTGAAGAGAGGAACGCCCAATCCAACGTGGCGCGTGCTGCGCGTGGTAAAAAACGGATCAAAGACGCGATCCAGTTGCGCCCTGTCCATCCCCCGGCCGTTGTCTTGAATCGTGATCGACAACCGGTCCGCCGCTATGTCCTCCTCAATGACCAGCTCGATGCAAGTCGCCCCCGCCTCTAACGAGTTCTCCAGGACGTCCAGAACGTGCAAACTCAACTCGCGCATGAAGGGCCGTTCGTCAACACACAGCATGCAAAACGGAGCGCACAAAGCGCATAGTAGCATACGATGATGGGCGCTCCGACTATGCCACGGCGGGTATTACGTACGGATGTCATCCACTCCCGGCACACCCAGCTCAAACAGTCTGCCAACCACCGTGAACGTCGTGAGTTCCGTCGTCAAAATGGGGATGCCCTCCTCCTCTGCCTTCTCGATCGTGGCAGCGTCGGGGTTCATACCCTCAGTGATGATGATGCCGGCCAAGCCGGCCAAACTGGCCACGGCCACGACGTTGGGATGGCTCTGCAGCGTGACCCACACGTTGCCCGCCTGTGATTTGGCCATCACGCAACTCAGCAGATCGGAGGCGTACCCCCCCGTAACCTCCGCATCCAGCTTCCTCGGCGCTGCTCGCACCTCCAACTGCAATTGACGGCAGAGTTCTTCGAGTGTCATTTCCTGCCCTTCCGAATCGAAGGAAAGAAGGGGGTGGACAGAATACCCCTATGCTCTCCCACGTTCGCTGCGCAAGTCCTTCCGGTCCAGATAGATCACGGCCTCCAGGGACGTCCGCGTACCCAGCGGAGATTCCAGACGCATCTCATCGGTACATCTCCGAATGTTCGACAATCCCATGCCGGCCCCGAAGCCCATCTCCCGGATCCACTCCGGAGCGGTTGAGAATCCTGGCTGCATCGCTCGCTCGATGTCGGGAATGCCCGGCCCCGTATCCGTCGCCCGGATCACAATCTGTTCGGGCCGAACGTCGACCATAAGCTCCCCCCCCTCGTCGGTGTGGATGATGATGTTCATCTCCGTCTCGTAGGCCGCGATCGCCGCCCGCCGGACGATCTGGGGCGAGAATCCTAGATGGTCCAGAGCGCGCTTGATCTTGCTGGAAGCTTCCCCAGCGTGGTCAAAATCACGCGCTACCACCTCATAGTGCAAAAAGATGCTGGTACGGTCGGAGACGACATCCTCAAAGATATGACTGGCTCGATAGCGACGCACCTCCTCCTCGTGATACTCAACCTCCAGCTTCTTGAGCAGCCCCCGCGTGATATCACCCTGGGTGAGGATGCCCACCAGCTTTCCCCGCTCGTCGACGACGGGAAAACGGCCAAAGCCAGAACGGGTGAAGCGATCGACAGCCAGCACGATCCGGTCATCGGCACAGAGGGCCACGGGGTCGCGGGTCATCTTCTCACCGACCACGACGTCCATTTCCCCTGCTGCCAACGCCTTGATCAAATCCTCAATACTGATGATGCCTACCAGTTCACCGTTCTCCATCACCGGCGTCCCTGAGATGCGATGATTCCGCAAGATCTCTCTGAGTTCGGCCATGGACGTCTGTGGAGTGACGGTGACCACCTCCCGTGTCATAACCTCCGCGATCTTGAGTTCATAAACTAACTCATGAAGCCTGGTAACCTGGGGCATCGCGATCGCCCAACCGCCCTACGTGTCCACGGGGCTCTCAGGGCTGCTCACGCATGATCCGACAAGAGATGTCACAGCTCTTCAAGCCAGCCCGGTGGAGGCGGCCGCACATTTCGAACATAGCATAGGGAGCAGCCACCATGGGGATGCCTCGTTCTTCCGCCAGGGCGATGGTCTCCGGGGGGGGATACTTGCCACGAACAAAAACAATCGCCGCAATGTCGGCCATTTCCGCTGTGCGTACCACCTGAGGGTTGCACAATCCGGTGAGCAACACGGAACCAGGTTCGGCAAAAGCCAGAACGTCGCTCATAAGATCCGCCGCGCCAGCACACCCGATTTCTATGTCGAGGTCGGCCTCGTTGGAGATGAGCCTCCCTTCCACAATCGAGATAATCTCACAGAGTTTCATGAAAACATCTACTCACACAGCGTGGAACGGCATAAGCCACCCACTGTTCCCAAAAGTACTCGTCCGCACCAGGACAGGACTCATTCCACCAGCTCAAGCCAGTGGACGGATAGGCCGCGAGCCGGCGGGCAGAGAGGCCACACAAAGGAGACGGATGGTGCAGGTCCTGCCCCCCGCCTACCGGAAAGATGAAGGGACAGAGGCCGCAACCCGAGCAGCCGTCAGGCACCTCATCGCCAGACCCACCAGTTGTCGTGACACCAACGCACGCCCAAGGAGCCTGGGCTTGCCCCGCACGATTATACACCGAAACCGATTTGGCAACAAATGGCGATTCTCGCACGTATACTATGGGCGCGAACCGTATTATACCCGCTGGCGCTTGATCGCTCAAGTGTCGGTAGGCACCTGGGTAGGGTGATAAACATCATACCGTCCCAAATAGGGGGATGGGTCAAAAAGATGGGAGAGCAGGGAGTAGATTAGCAGACGGTAGAGGAAATGCACTTGTGAGCGACAGCGACGATGGCCCGGCGTTACCTTCGGGTATCGCCGTAGCGCAGTGGCCGATCGGCCATCAATAGAGGTGGTGACCCAACAACTGTCAGAAGAGGTACTCCCCAAAGTCCTGCGCCAGTTCCACCGGTCCACCAAAGGCGGCGGCTGCCTCCTCGAGCCAGTGATCGTACTCCCCGGGAGAAGGCCGGTAGTGGATCAACACCAGACGGCTGGCTGCGGCCCGGCGAGCGATCTCCCCCGCCTGTGCAGCACTGGAGTGACCCAGCGTGTTCTTTGCCGCCTCATGGATCAGGATGCACGCATCCTGCGCCAGTGCTACCACCCGGTCACACGGTGAGGTATCGCTGGAATAGGCCAACACTTTGCCACTGTGTTTGCTTTCTATCCGCAGACCCAGCGTCGGCACCAGGTGCTGCACTGGCGCACCGGTGATCCGGAACTCATCGTCCTCGAGCACCAGTGCTCCCGCCTCTTCGGTCACCGTCCGGCAGGGCACAGGGAAGAATCCAGGCCATTCCTGCCATCGAAACAGGTCCATCATAACCTCGAACCGTTCCAGCGCGTCCGGCAGGCCATACACCGGCAGCGGATCGGATCGGCCCTGCAACCACAGGTTCATCAGCAAGACGGGCACACCGAAAACGTGATCAGGGTGAAAGTGGGTGATGATCAGCCCACGCAGGCGCTCGGGCGTGAGACCCGCGCGATGGATTCGCACGAGAGGGCTTTCCCCACAATCAATCAGCAAAAAGTCCCTTTCACCCTCGACTGTCAAGTAGGTATTCGCGTGTACCTCATCCGCCACCGCCGCAGCAGTCCCCAAGGTCACCACTCTGGCCACAACCTGCTATCCTCCAAAGGCCCAAACTACAATAGATGGTGTCACGTGAACTTCGATGGCGGCAGCCAATGCCAATAGGGGCAACACGAGGGCGATAAAGACCTTGACGAAATCAGCCAGCGCCCCAAGCCATCCTTCGCCCACTGTCACCCCCTGCTTCGGCGACATGAAGGTCGCCCCCAGGCGCACGGTCAGCGCCGTTGCGATGCTCGCAGCGGGCAACTCGAACAACCCATGGGGCAATACAAAAGCGGCGAGGAATAGCACTGGACTGTAACCCAGACGCGCAGCCTGGGCGACGAAGAAGAACACGATCGCTAACGGGGCCATCAATAATGCCACCGCCAGCGTGCCAAAGGAGAACACAGCCAACAGCCCTGCCAGCAACAGCGCTCGCACGTTGTTACTCAGCACCCCCCAGGTTGTGAAGGCCGGCAGCCAGTCCACGGCCGGCAATTCCGCGAACGTCTCGGCCGAGACGAGCTCCAGTCCCAGCATCTCCGGCGGGAGTTGATAGCGGGCGGCAAACGCACAGCCAATGTAGACTGAGAACAACAACCCGACGCCGACGGCGGCAAGCGCCAGCCGTGAACGGCGCAGCACGGCCGGGATGTCGCGCCCATAGAGCCCGCCGAACGTCCCGAGCCAACGCAGCCGGACTGGCATCTTTTCCAAATCCCGTCCAAAGAACCACCGTTCCCAACGCAGGTGCCTACAGAACGTGCGCCACAGAGAGGCCACGTTCAACCTGTCAATCTCGCGTCCCAGCAACTCCTCGCGATTAAAGGTATGGATACCCATCCGAACCAGGATGACATCCACAACCATCAGAAAGAGCACGATCCACCACAGTACATCATAGTTGGCCCAGAACATGATGATCGCTTCACCCTGCAGCAAGAGCGCCATCGGAATGATGATAAAACTGGCCAACAGGTTAGCCGCTCGTACGCTCGTCGTCTGGCTGGAGACCACCACCGCGCCAGAGACCATCACCAGCGCCTCTGCAGTCGTCAGCAGGATAACCAGCATCAAGAGAATCAACGGTGGCACCCAACCCTTGAAGAAATACAACCCGACCAGATAGACCGTGATACCCAGGTAGGCTGCCAACAAGGGAGGGATCATCGCTGCCAGCGTCTTCCCCAGATAGAGATGTGCATCCGTCAAGGGGGTGGCCAAGAGCGGCTCGAGGCTCTTGCGCTCCTTCTCCCCCACAAAAGTCTCCAACGCGATCACCAACGAGAACGAGATGGGGAAAAAACCAACCACCATGAGGAGAAAAGGGAGCAACCGCTCGCCAATGATGGGCTCACCGTACTTGGCGACCCAGTTCAGTGCCAGATCGGCCACGAAGCTCATCAGGGCCGGAAAGAAAAGCGTCAAGATGACGATGGGCACGACGATGCGCCAGTCTCTCAGTGTATCGCGGACTTCGCGCCCCACCAACGTGAGCATCATCCGAAGCGAATCGACCATCACCTCACGCCTGCGCCCAGCCACCGCCACCATCCCCTACTCCTCCACCACCCGCAGGTAGACGTCCTCCAGGCTGCGGGGCACCTCACTCAACGTGACCACCCCAAACCCGTGCGATGCCAGCGTCCGAAGCAGAACAGGGTTGGTCTCCTGAGGATTGGACGCGGAATAGCATAGCCAGTCTTCCCCCTGCGTCTCGATGTCGACCAGGCCAGAGACGAGCTTCACGACGCCATCCGTTGGCTGAGACAGGCGCAACTCCATCAGCGGCGGGCCCAGCAGACGTGCCTTGAGCTCCGCAGGAGTTCCCAATGCGACAATCCGCCCGCACCGGATGATGGCAATGCGGTCGGCCAGCGCCTCCGCCTCCGCCAGGTTATGGGTGCAGATCACGATCGCACGTCGGTGGTGGCGCAGACCCAGTACAGCGTCGCGGACCAGCTTGGCGCTGTGCGGGTCCATCGCCGAGGTCGGCTCATCCAGCAACAAGACCGGCGGATCGTGCAACATCGCGCGCATCAGCGCCATCTTTTGTCGCATGCCCTTCGAATACGTCCCCATACGCCGATCCCACGCCTCGGACATCCCAAACTGGGCCAGCAGTTCCTTGGCCCGGCGACCACGCTCATCAGCGCTCAGCCCCATCAAACGGCCGAAAAAGTCCAAGTACTCCTTGCCCCGCATGCGCAGGTAAAGCCCGGGGTGCTCGGTCAACAACCCAACCCGTCGTCGGACCTCGCGCGGGTGCTCGGTGACACTGTATCCGGCCACGAATGCCTGCCCGGCCGTTGGGCGCAGGATCGCCGCCAACATCCGCACCGTCGTCGTCTTGCCCGCGCCGTTGGGGCCCAGCAACGCCAGAATTTCGCCCGAGGCCACCGAAAGTGTCACGTCCTCCACGGCGGTAAAGTCGTCGAACCGTTTGGTCAGACCGACTAACTCAATCATCGTCGTCTTGTCCACCAAGGCTGCCTGGCTTGTTCAAGCGGCAGTCTGGCACACTGCCTCTATCCCCCATCTGCACGCCGATGACAGGTACAGATAGGAAGTACGCTACACCTCATTATACCAACGTTGGTTTCTCCTGACAATGGGTATCGAGTACTATCCCGCTTCTGAAGAAAACCAAACTGCCGGACAGGAGCCCCGCCCGGCAGTCTCACGCACTCGACCTTGAAGGGTCTTGAAGCTACGATTCCAACCCCTCGATACTCTGGCTTAACCACCTCGCTCTTCCCGCCGAAAGGCCACATAGACGTGAAGAATACGCTGTACAACCGTGACCATTGAAAGCACCGCCAGCGCCCATAGCATCACCATGGGTAACCCGACTGCCGAAAGCGCGCCAATGAGCACAATGCGCTCCATACGGGTCAGCAGCCCCACCTTGCAGTCGAAGCCCATCGTCTCGGCCCGGGCGCGGGTGTAGCTGACCATGATTGCCCCCACCATGGCGACGAAAGCCAACACGACCGGGATGGACGCCCCCTCGCGCAGGTAGTGCACCATGAGCCCCAGAATCAGCGCGGCATCCGAAAACCGATCCAGTGTCGAATCCAGGAACGCCCCAAAGCGGCTCTGCTTCCCGAGAGCCCGCGCCAGCGCCCCATCCAGCGCATCGACCGGCGCGACGAACAACAACAGCCAACCTGCCAGCTTGATGTGTCCCAGGCCAAACACCACCCCGACGCCCACCTGCAGCAGCAGGCCAAGGATGGTAATCGTATTGGGATGGATACCCAGCCGCCCCATCGCCTGTGCGATGGGCATCAAGATGACTCCCGCCTGGGTACGTGCCCAGTCGGTGAACGTATCCCACCGTCCGCGCTGCCGCTTTTGTTTTACCTGCCTCTCGTGCTTTACGTGATTTACACTGCTCATGTCGAGTGACTGCCTCCAATATGTGCTGCCTCTCCTCCCTTGTATCCCGATGAACCAGGCCAACCACGCTCTAGGTCGCCGCTCTGGTCAACGTCTCCACAAATTCCGCCTGACGACGCCGGATTTCTGTCATGTTCAAAGAACAATACACCTCTCGACCAGATCGCCGAACCTGCACCAGGCCGATTACACGCAGCGGGCGCAGGTGAAAGGACACCAACGGCTGGCTGACGTGGAGGGCACGCGCCAACTCGGTCACGGTCATCTCTCCACTTTCGGCCAGCATCAGGAGGATGCGCAGACGCAGGATGTCCTTGAGCGCATAAAAGTAGCGCGCCATCTCCCGCAATTCCCCATCGAGCGCCGTGCGCCGCTGAGCGACCATGGTCGCCTCCTGTAGTCCTCCAATACATAAAGAACGATTTCATAAAAAAGCGCTTATATATTACCGCAGGAACTCGAAAGTGTCAAGTCCAGCCTTGCCAAACAGCCTGAATGGAGTATAATAGCCACGCTATCGGGGCGTAGCGCAGCCAGGCTAGCGCGCAGCAATCGGGATGCTGAGGTCCGGGGTTCAAATCCCCGCGCCCCGACTGATTCAAGAGACCCCCACTCGACTGGAGTAGGGGGTTTTTTGCTATCTACCACTCATCAGCCAACTTGGCTTCCTGCCACAGCGCCTCCAACTCGTCAATCGTCAGTGCCCCCATATCAAGCCCCCGTTCGCGCGCCATCCGCTCCAACCTGCGAAAGCGACGGCCAAAACGCGCATTCGCCCTCCGCAACGCGGCCTCCGGGTCCACCCCCAGCCAGCGACTCCAGTTGACCACCGCGAACAGCAGGTCACCCAGCTCCGCCTCCCGCTCATCAGACGTGACCGCAGCCTCGACCTCGGCGATCTCTTCGCGAATCTTGGCGGCCACGCCGCGGGCCTCCGCCCAATCGAAGCCCACTCGCGCCGCCCGCCGGCTGTATGTATCGGCCTGCTGTAGCGCTGGCAACGCCGCAGGTACACCGTCCAGAACCGAGCGGTCCTCCCCCTTCTCCTCCCGCTTCAGCTCCTCCCAGCGTTGGAGCACCTCCCTGGTGCCCGTCACCGGCCGCGCGCCCCACACGTGCGGGTGACGGTGCTTGAGCTTGGCGTCAATGCCGGCGATGACCTGTGCCATCTTGAACTCGCCCTCCTCGGTGGCGATCTGCGCATGAAGCAGAACCTGCAACAGCACATCGCCCAACTCTTCTTGAAGCATCTGCACGTCACCTACGTCAATCGCAGCCAACGCCTCATACGCCTCCTCCAGCAGCCCCCGCCGCAGGCTCTCGTGGGTCTGCTCGCGATCCCAAGGACAACCATCCGGCGCACGGAGGTGAGCCACTGTGTCCTGCAAGCCCTCAAAACTGCTGACAGCGGGGAGCGACGGTACGTACAGTGCGGTCAGGTGGGCCAAACGGACCCAGCGGTCGCCTTCGTCCCAGCGGTCGAGTTCGTAGAGTGGCAAATGGACGACGCATTGCTCGGAGGTCCCAGCCGCGTGCACCAGCAGCACCTCGTGATCGTCGGGATACTGGTTCATCAGCGTGAGTTTCACGTCGGCAGCAAGCACCTGGCTGTAGAGCTGTCCCACCAGCGCTGGCAGGTCCGGGTTGAGCGGCGGGTGATGACGCGCCGCCAACTCCACCGCGTCATAGATCTGCAAACCCGACAAGGCGTCTATCCGCAGCGCTGTGAGCGTGGGCTCGACAAAACTCAACCCTTCAACAACGTGCGTCGCCAGGCCAGTATCCTCCGCCCGCCATAGAATCTCCCGCACCGTGGCTTCACCGACCAGCGGATGGCCTGGCACGGCGTAGATAACCCCCTCTGGACGCTCTCCCAATCGCAGCACTTTGCTGGCGATAGCATCGTAGACCTGCGAAAAATCCTCTGCCGCTTCGTACAGATCGTCGAAGGAGTGCAACGTCAAACGTGGCGGCAATCCAGCCACAGTCGGATGGTGCCTCGTGCGCAGCCAGACCTCACCTGCGGCCTCCAGCGCCGCACGTGCCTCCCCCGTCAGGTAGCGCGGATCGCCCGGCCCGAGCCCTACGATCGTGATCGTACCCATATATCCCCTCCATGAGACACAAACGAGGCACAAACGCGAAAGGGGCAAGGCAATTCTGCCCTGCCCCCATGATTCTGCTGTTCTTGTGCCTAACGCTTGGTGTACTGTGGTGCCTTGCGAGCCCCCTTGAGACCGGGCTTCTTCCGCTCCTTCGTCCGCGAATCGCGGGTGAGAAAGCCGCCCTTGCGCAGGATAGGTCGCAGGTCCGGATCCGCTTTCAACAACGCCCGCGCGATGCCCAACCGGATCGCGCCAGCCTGCCCGCTGATGCCTCCCCCCTTCACATTGACACTGACGTTGAAGCGATTCTCCGTGGCCGTCACCTTGAGCGGCTCCACGAGATGAATGATAGCCGCGTCCCGGGCAAAGTACTCATCCAACGGGCGCTCGTTGACAACAACGGTACCATCGCCACCAGGAAACAGCCGCACCCGCGCCGTCGCCATCTTGCGTCGCCCAACCCCCTCATAATACTCCATTGCCATTTTCCCTCCTGTAGGCATTCCTATGCCCGTAGGCATTCTTATGCCCGTAGGCATTCTTATGCCCGTAGGCATTCTTATGCCCGTAGGCATTCCTATGCCCGTAGGCATTCCTATGCCCGTAGGCATTCCTATGCCCGTAGGCATTCTTATGCCCGTAGGCATTCCTATGCCCGTTATCTCAACTCCAACGGCTTGGGCTGCTGTGCCGCGTGGGGATGATCTGGGCCAGCGTAGACCTTTAATTTCCTAAACATCCGTCGCCCCAGCCGGTTTTTCGGCAGCATACCTCGCACCGCGTGCTCGATCACCCGCGTGGGATGCTTCTGAAGCAGATTGCGCAGCGTGATTTCCTTGAGCCCACCCGGATAACCAGAGTAGCGATAGTAGATCTTCTGATCCAGCTTGCGTCCCGTCACACGGATTTTCTCGGCGTTGACGACAATCACGCAGTCACCGGCGTCAACCGAGGGTGAGTACACAGGCTTGTGCTTGCCACGCAAGATGTGCGCCACCTGAGCAGCCAAGCGGCCCAGTGTCCGCCCTGTGGCATCCACCACGTACCACTCCCGTTGGATGTCTTCATTCTTTGTCACATAAGTCTTTTTCACGATTTCGACACTCCCAACACACAGACATCAATACTTAACTTCCATCAGACAAAGGCCGTGCGGAGGAGCCGTCGGTCCAGCCAGGCTACGGTCACAAGCAGCCAGCGCTGCGGCAAACCCCTCCAGGCTCATCCTGCCCCGTCCTACCTGGAGCAACGTCCCAACGATACTGCGCACCATGCGGTAGAGAAAAGCATTGGCCTCGATGTCAAAGGCCAGCCAGGGCGGCTCCCCACTCCACTCCGCCATCAACACCCGCCGCACCGTGATGCCGCTTCGCTTACGGTTCTGCGGCGGCCGCCCAAAGGTGGCAAAATCGTGCTCGCCCACCAGGGACCGCGCCGCCCGCTGCATCATCGCCACGTCCAATGGAGCAGCTACGTGCAGGCTATGCCGCCGGCCCAGGGGCCGGCGCACCGGCGCGTTGTACAGCGAGTACCGATAGTGCCGACTGCGAGCATCGTAGCGCGGGTGAAAATCCGCCGCGGCCTCCTCAACCTCCAGGATAGCAATGTCAATGGGCAGAACGGCGTTCAACGCCCGCTGCAGATCACCCAACCTATGCCGCCAAGCTGTATCGAAGGCAATAATCTGCCCCACCGCGTGTACGCCAGCATCAGTGCGGCCGGCTGCCAAGACAGCGATCGTCTCCTGGGTCACCTGCGCCAGCGCCGCTTTCAGTGCCGCTTGAACGGTCGGGGCGTTGGCCTGACTCTGGAACCCACCGTAGTCAGTCCCATCGTAGGCGACGACCGCTCGCACCCGCATCGTCACGCCCGCCTACTTCCTGTTCCTACTCCTCAACCAATTCCAACAGAACCATCGGCGCGGCATCTCCCCTGCGCAGACCCAACTTGTAGACGCGGGTGTAGCCGCCCGGCCTGTCCATGTAGCGCGGTGCAATGTCCTCAAACAGCTTTCCCAAGATGTCCATCCGCGTGCCATCAGGCTCCGTCACCCACCGGTTCAGACGACCGGCCGCCAACCGTCGGGCATGGACACCCCGAACTGGATCTTCTTGCTCTGCCGCTAAACCCCGCTTTGCCAGCGTGATCAGTTTTTCCGCCTGCCCGCGGATCGCCTTGGCCTTCGCCTCAGTTGTCTCAATACGCTCGTGATAGAACAGCGCTGTCACCATGTTGCGGCGTAAAGCCCTGCGCTGACCACTGGAGCGGCTCAGTTTCTTCCCTGCGACATGGTGCCGCATCTAAGCACCTCCACCCTTCCCCGCACCCTCCTCCATAAAGCCACGCTCTCGGAGTTGTGCCTTCAACTCATTCAGTGATTTCTGTCCAAAGTTACGAATCGTCAGCAACGTATCATCTCCCAGTGCCAGCATCTCCAGCACCTCACCCACGCTGGTGATACCGGTGCGCCGGAGAGAGTTGAACACGCGCACACTCAGGTCCAGTTGCTCGATAGGGATCTCGTAGACCTCGCTTGGAAGCCCCGTCCCCTCTTCAACGGTCTCGACCTCCTCCTCCAGCGTGAGACCTGCGATCAGCCGCAGGTGAGTCACCAGGATACGTGCCGCTTCCTTAAGCGCATCTAATGGCGCAATCCGCCCGTCGGTCCAGATATCCAGCGTCAGACGATCATAGTTGGTCATCTGGCCTACCCGCGCCCGATCCAGATTGAAGGCAACGCGGCGGATAGGGCTGAATATGGCATCCACGGGTAGTTCGCCGATAGGCATCCGACCACGCTCATCAGATGGGAGGTAACCCCGCCCCTGTTCAACCGTGAGCTCGATGTCGAGACGCACATCGTTAGAATCCACGGTAAATAGATACAAGTCCGGGTTCAGAATCTCGATCTCCGGCGGAGCCTGAATGTCGCCCGCCGTAACCGTGCCCTCACTCCGCACCCGAAGAGACATGCGCATCGGCTCCTGGCCTTCCATCCTCAGGCGCAGTCGCTTGATTTGCAATGTGAACTGCATCACGTCCTCACGCACGCCAGGAATGTCGGTGAACTCGTGCGCAATATCGAAAATGCGGACCGAGGTCACCGATGCACCAGGCAGTGAGGAGAGCAACACCCGTCGTAACGCATTGCCCAACGTGATTCCAAAACCGCTCTCCAGCGGACCGATTATAAACCGGCCATAAATCTGGGAGATCGCATCCGTCTCAATTTTCGGCAGTACTTGAACTGACAACCATCGCCTCCTGTGTTCAGCTAGCCTCTGGACTATGGAGAGAAGACACCGTGCAAAGCACCACGTACCCGTTCCCCAAACAGGCCCAGAAGCGAGACGTCCGATATCCCCCTAGCGCGAGTAGTACTCCACAATCAACTGCTCGTTCAACGTCGTATCAATGTCCTCCCGCGCAGGCGACTTTAGCACTCGAGCCATCATCGTACTTGGATCCAGACTCAGCCAATCGAGCACCGCTCCCTCATCCAATTGCGAGGCACGTTCCTTGAAGTATGGGCGCTTGCGACTCGCCTCTCGCACCGCGATCATATCCTGCGGGCGAACGACATAAGACGGGATATTCGTGCGGCGGCCGTTGACGACAAAATGGCCGTGCTGCACCAACTGGCGAGCCTGCGCCCGTGAGTCGGCGAACCCCAGACGGTACACAACGTTATCGAGCCGGCTCTCCAACAAAGTGAGCAGGTTCTCACCAGTAAGCCCCGGCCGACGTTCCGCCTCTCGGAAGAAACGCCGGAACTGGCGCTCCAGCATTCCATAGATACGTCGCGCCTTCTGCTTCTCCCGCAACTGACGCAAGTAGTCAGATGGGCGACGGCGACGGAATCGGGCCATCCGACCGTGCTCACCAGGCGGATAACCATGGTCTCGCTCAAATGGGCACTTGGGCGAGAAACAACGCTGCCCCTTCAAAAACAGTTTTTCCCCTTCACGACGGCACAGTTTACAAACCGGGCCTGTATATCTGGCCATACCTTCACTCCTAATCCTATCCGATTAACAACACACTACACTCGCCGCTTCTTGGGCGGACGACAGCCGTTATGTGGGATCGGCGTCACGTCGGTGATAGAACGCACCTTCAGACCTGCCGCCTGGAGGGAGCGAATCGCCGCCTCCCGCCCAGGACCAGGCCCCTTGACGTAGACGTCTACCTCAATCATCCCGCTGTCCATAGCTTGCCTGGCCGCTCTCTGAGCGGCCTGTCGGGCCGCAAAAGGCGTGCTCTTGCGTGACCCCTTGAATCCGACTGTCCCGCCGCTGGCCCAGTTGACGACGGCCCCATGCATATCGGTCATCGTCACGATCGTGTTATTGAAAGTGGCATGAACGTGGGCCTGCCCACGCGGCACATTCTTCTTAACCCGGCGTCCTCGCCGACGCCGGTCCGGTTGCTTGTCTCGCGCCATTACCCCTCCCGCATTAAAGCTGCGACTACTTCTTCTTCATTCCACGGCGCCGTCCACGGCCAGGAACCGTCTTCTTGGGACCACGCTTGGTGCGCGCGTTCGTCCGTGTACGCTGACCGTGCACAGGAAGACTGCGACGGTGACGCAAACCTCGATAGCACCCAATGTCCAACAGGCGCCTGATGTTCATCTGCAACCCGCGCCGCAGGTCACCCTCAACCTGACAATCATGGTCAATGACCTCGCGCAACGCTGTGATCTCCGACTCTGTCAGATCCCTGACCCGCGTGTCCGGATCTACTCTGGCCTTGCGCAGAACATCACCGCTCAGGCTACGCCCAATGCCATAAATATACGTTAGACCGATCTCCACCCGCTTGCTCCGCGGTAAGTCTACCCCTGCAATACGCGCCATACTTCCCTCCGGTCAGAAATCTCAATGACCCAACCGCAAACCTCAATCACGATAGGTCTCACATCTCCAGATTTCGAGATTGGAAACTACCCCTGACGTTGCTTATGCTTTGGATTTTCACAAATCACCCGTACCACACCACGCCGCCGAATGATCTTGCACTTCGGACAACGCCGCTTCACTGAAGGCGAAACTTTCATCGCACCATACCTCCTTGCCCCATACCTTAACCTACAGTCGCGACAGAATCTCTGCATCGCCATCGTTGATGGCAATTGTATGCTCGAAATGGGCTGTCAGTTTCCCATCACACGAAACCACGGTCCAATGATCGTCCAGCACCCGCACACGACTGTCTCCAGCCAGCACCATCGGTTCCAACGCCACGGTCAGCCCCTTACGCAACCGCAGACCTTGTCCCGGTTCGCCATAGTTGGGCACCTGTGGGTCCTCGTGCATCCGCCGCCCAATACCGTGACCCGTATACTCACGCACGACGTTGAACCCGCGACCCTCCACGTAGGACTGGATGGCAGCAGAGATGTCACCGGAACGGTTACCCAGCCTGGCAGCGGCGATCCCCGCATAGAGCGAGCCTTCCGTCATCTCCAGCAGCCTCTGCGCCTCCGGGTCGATCTGCCCCACTGGCAGCGTGAGCGCCGCATCTCCATGGTACCCATCCAGGATAGCACCCACGTCTATGCTGATAATGTCCCCTTCCTGCAAAACACGCGGGCCAGGAATACCGTGCACCAGTTCCTCGTTTACGGAGGCACAGATGCTGGCCGGGAAGGGATGAGCGCTGCCAGGCGGGTACCCCTTGAACGACGGAATCGCGTTGTGCTTACGGATCACCACCCCCGCCCACTCGTCCAGTTCGGCCGTCGTCACGCCTGGCGCGACCCGTTCCCGCATCACCTGCAGCACCTGGGCCACGATCCGGGCAGCCCGACGCATCTTGTCAATCTCGGCTGCTGACTTCAGAGTGATCAACGATGCTCCCCGCTCACTTCCACAACCACCCGCTCCAAACCTCTACTTGATGAACCCCTCGTAGTGACGCATCAGGAGTTGGGCCTCCAACTGGCGCATCGTATCCAGCACCACACCAACCACGATCAGCAAACCAGACGCCGTGACGAGAAGCACCCGCGTCTGCATAAACAGGTCTACGACATAGGGCAACACTGCCACACCACCCAAGAAGAGCGCCCCTACCAGCGTGATACGCCGGTACACAGAGTTGATGTACTCGGCCGTCCTTCTGCCTGGCCGGATTCCCGGAATGAAGCCACCCTGTCGTTGCAGCGCACCCGGCAGGTCCTGCTGCTGAATCATTACATCAGTGTAGAAATAGGTAAACCCCACAACCGCTAGAAAGTAAAGCAGACCATACCATGGACTCTGCCCACTGAAGAAATTCATCACCCCCTGGGCAAACTGGGATACCCTAGCACTCTCATTGGCGACAAAAAACTGCGCGACCACCGCTGGAAGCGTAAGAAAGGACTGAGCAAAAATCAACGGGATCATCCCCGCCGTGTTGACCCGCAACGGAATGTGGGTGCTTCCACCAGCGTACATCTTGATACCCCGTACACGCTTACCATATTGCACAGGAATCCGTCGCTCCCCTTCCTGTACCACTACGATCACGAACATGGTGATGGCGGTGATAGCCAGGAAGACACCCACCATCAACACGCCCATCCCTACGCCACCACCTTCCCTTGCCTGGGCTTGTGTCCAGATGCGCCCTACATTCTGCGGCACGCGAGACACGATGCCACTGAAGATGATCAACGACAGTCCATTGCCGATACCCTGTTCCGTGATCAACTCTCCCAACCAGATGGCAAACATCGTGCCGGCCGTCATCGCGACCAACACCGAGATGGTAGGCAGAATATTCTCCGGTGGGCTGAAACCGAAATTGGGCAAGACGGGTGCCCCACCAGACCCCATGCCAAAGACCCGCGCCTGACCAAAAGCTTGCAGCAATCCCAGCGGAATAGTTATGTAATACTGCCACTGATTGAGCTTGCGCCGCCCCGCCTCTCCTTCCTCCGCCAGTCGCTCTAACCTTGGAAAGATGGGGGTCAACAACTGAAAGATAATCGTAGCGTTGATGTACGGATACACGCCGTTTGCCATGACCGAGAAATTCGCCACCGCCCCACCGGACAGAATATCCAACAGGTTGAGAAACTGACTGGCACCGCCAGTCCCTCCCAGTAGTTGCTGCAACGCGGCCTGGTCCACCCCTGGCACCGGCACGTGTGACGCCAGCCGATAAACAATGAGAATAAGCAGCGTGTACAGCAACTTGCGCCGCAGATCGGGCAAGGTCATGGCATTCCGCAGAGCCTGAATCATCGTCTCACACCTCTATCCATGTACCCGTCGACTTTCATCCGTTGACGCTACCGCGTTCGATAGCCACCCCGTCGCCAGGACAGTTCCTCCACCACTCCGCCAGCCGCCTCGATCTTGGCCCGCGCGCTAGCCGAAAACCGGTGTGCTTTCACCGTGAGTGGATGCTCGATCTCTCCACGTCCCAAGATCACGACCAACTCGTCCGCACGCTTGATAATGCCTGCATCGACCAGCGTCTCCGGCGTAACCTCGGCCTCCATCTGAAAGATCGCGAGCCGCTCCAGGTTGACCGACGTGAACTGGACGCGCCACGGATCGCGGAAACCCACACCGCGTGCGAAGGGGAGCTTCCGTACCAGGGGCAACTGACCACCCTCGAAGTAGGGTCGCACCCCCCCACCGCTGCGGGCGTTCTGGCCCTTTGTACCACGCCCGGCCGTCTTACCCTGCCCGGCAGCAATGCCCCGCCCAACGCGCTTACGCTTTTTCAATGCCCCTTCTTGGGGCCTCAACTCATGTAACTTCACCCTGCACCCTCCGCCAAGCAGCTAATCCACCTCTTCTACCGTCACCAGGTGCTTCACCTTCGCGATCATCCCCCGGATGACCGGCGTATCCTTCTGCTCCACCGTCTGATGCATCCGCCGCAGGCCCAGTGCCTGCACCGTCCGCTTCTGCCGGTAAGAATACCCGATTGGGCTCTTTGTGAGCGTGATGCGCAACAACCTGTCCTTCTTCTTCGCAGCGCTCATCGCCCTCGCCTCCAGAACGGCATCACCTGAGCTTCAGGCACACCGCGCTCACGGGCCACGTCCTCTACACGTCGCAGTTGCATCAAGGCCTCCATCGTCGCCCGCACCACGTTGACGACGTTAGAGCTGCCCTGTGATTTGGTGAGCACATCGCGTACGCCGACAGCTTCCAACACGGCGCGCACACCACCGCCTGCGATCACGCCCGTCCCAGGCGCAGCCGGCTTCAGGAGCACCTTCGCACCACCACACTGCCCAACCACTTCGTGCGGAATCGTAGTCTGCACCAACGCCACAGGGCCCATATTGTGCCGCGCCCGTTCCGTCGCCTTGCGAATCGCGTCGGGCACACCGCGCGCCTTGCCGATCCCCAGGCCAACCTGACCACGGTTGTCGCCCACCACCGCCACCACGCGGAAGTTAAAGCGACGCCCGCCTTTGACAACCTTCGCAACTCTCGTGATGTCCACGACGCGCTCGTCCAGTTCCTCTCGTTCCTCGAAGACCTCGCGATCCCGTAAGCTCCCTTTGGCCATTCTGCCTCCATCGCGCCTCAAAACTCAAGCCCACCCTCACGGGCTGCGTCCGCCAGAGTCTTCACCCGGCCGTGATACATGTACCCACCACGGTCGAATACGACCTGCTTGATACCCTGCTTCAACGCACGCTCCGCCAGCACCTTGCCCACCACGCGCGCTTGCTCGGTCTTGGTCAACCCCTGAAGCTGCGCCTCCACCTCTGGGTCAATGGTCGAAGCGGAAACCAGCGTATGCCCCTGGCTATCGTCAATCACCTGAGCATAGATGTGACGCAGGCTGCGAAATACGTCCAATCGCGGTCGCTCCGGCGTCCCAAGCACATGCTTCCGTACACGCCTATGTCGCCGCAGACGGGCCACTCGACGATCAGTCTCTGGCATATCTAAACCTCAATCCGCAGACTAAATTCATCCATCAGCCAATCTTGCCAGCCTTGCCAGCCTTGCGGCGAACGTACTCGCCGACGTACCGGATGCCCTTACCCTTATAGGGTTCCGGCGGCCGCCAGGCACGGATCTCCGCCGCCACCTGCCCCACCAGCTCCTTGTCAATCCCGTTCACCGTGATCACCTTTGAGCGGGCTTCAACCTCAAACTGAATCCCCTCAGGTGGGGCGATGCGCACCGGATGGGAGAAGCCCAGTTGCAGTAACAGGCTTCCATCACCCTGCAAGTCCACCCGGTAACCGACGCCCTGGACTTCCAACTGCTTCCGGAAACCCTGCGTCACGCCGACCACCATGTTGTTCAGCAACGCCCGTGTCAGACCGTGCAGCGCCTTGTGGTGCCGCTCGTCTGTCGGACGATGCACCATCAACTGGTCATCTTCCAGCACAATCTCCATGTCCCGGTGAAACTGGCGAGCAAGATTGCCTCTGGGGCCCGTCACTGCCACCTGGCTGCCTTGAATGTCAACCCTCACCCCCTCGGGTAGAGGAATAGGCATACGACCAATCCGTGACACTACCTGCCTCCCTCAATACCTACCACACGTAGCACAGCACTTCGCCGCCCACACCGAGACGGCGGGCCTGCTGTCCTGTCAACACCCCCTTGGGCGTCGTGAGAACAGTGACTCCCATACCGCTCCGCACCCACGGTATCTCCGACGCACGCGTGTAGACGCGGCGTCCTGGCTTGCTCACACGCTTCAACCCCGTGATTACCGGGCGGCGATGCTTCCTCTCGCCCACGTACTTGAGCTTGATCACCAATTGTGGCTGCGGGCGCCCATGCGTCACGCGAAACTCCTCAATAAACCCCTCGTCTTTCAAGATCTTGGCGATCGCCACCTTAATCTTGGAAGAGGGCACGCGCACGCCTGGATGTCCTACCATCAGAGCATTGCGTATGCGCGTCAACATATCAGCTATCGGATCAGACATCGTCATCGAATAAGACCTCTCGTTTGCTCACCAACTCGACTTTACCACGCCGGGGATCTCCCCCCTCAGAGCCAATTCTCGGAAGCAGATGCGGCACAGTTGAAAGCGCCGCATATAGCCCCGCGGACGACCACATATCCTGCAACGGTTCCGCACCTGCACCTTATGCTTGCGTCGCGTCTCTCGAATCGGCAGACACTTTCTTGTCATACTCGCCTCTCCATTTCAGGTTACCAGCCCCGGCGGCGGAACGGTACCCCCAACAACTCCAGCAGCCGCCGTCCCTCCTCGTCCGTATGGGCCGTTGTAACGATGCTGATCTCCATACCACGTATCTTGTCAATCGAGTCGTAGTCCACCTCGGGGAACATCAGTTGCTCGCGCAAACCCAGCGTAAAGTTTCCGTGCCCATCAAAGGTATCGGGTACACCACGAAAGTCGCGCTGGCGCGGCAATGCCACGTTGCACAACCGGTCCAACAACGCCCACATGCGCTCCCCCCGCAGCGTTACCTTGACACCAACGGCATGGCCTTCCCGCAGCTTGAAACTAGCGATGGACTTGCGTGCCCGAGTGATCACAGGCTGCTGCCCGGTGATCGTCGTGACATCCCGCACCGTGTGATCCAGTGCCTTCGCGTTCTCCAACGCTTCGCCCACGCCCACGTTGAGCACGATCTTGCGCAGGCGCGGCACCTCCATAATATTCCGGTATCCGAACTCCTGCATCAGTGCAGGCCGGACCTCTTCACGATAACGCTTCTGTAAACGCTGCATCGGTCTGCCCCTACCCTACCCTATCAACTGCTTCGCCGCACTTTTTGCACACGCGCACCTTGCGCCCATCCTCCTGCCAGGCAAACCCTACCCGCGTGCGTTGATCACACCGCGGGCACACCAGCATGACGTTCGAGGCATGAATCGGGGCCTCAAATTCGATGATGCCCGGTTGAACCTGGCCGCGCCCGGCACGTATAGGACGCTGGTGTTTCTTGACGGTGTTGACGCCGGCGACGATAACCCGGCCTTTGCCTGGCAATACCCACTGCACAGCCCCACGCAGGCCCCGGTCGTCACCGGAAATGACTTCTACAGTATCACCCTTCTTGATTCGGCTACCCACCCTGCAACTCCTTCAATCGTCTACAGCACCTCAGGAGCCAGCGAGACGATTTTCATGAAACCCTTTTCCCGCAACTCACGAGCCACCGGCCCGAAGATGCGCGTACCTTTCGGGTTATGGCTGTCTCCATCCAGAACCACCGCCGCATTATCATCGAAGCGGATGCCGGAGCCGTCAGAACGGCGGTACTCCTTCGCCGTGCGCACAATCACCGCCCGCACGATCTCACCTTTCTTCACCTGTGCCCGCGGCGTGGCCTGCTTCACGCTCGCTACGACAATATCGCCCACCCTGCCGTACCGTCGCCTGGAACCACCCAACACCCGGATGACGAGAATCTCTCGCGCCCCAGTGTTGTCGGCGACCCGCAGACGGCTCTCCTGCTGAATCATTGCTCGACCTCCGCCGCTGCTCCAGACCCCGTTCGCTTCAGTACCTCTTCCACGGTCCATCGCTTCTCACGGCTCAGCGGGCGGGATTCGACGATACGCACAATGTCTCCCACACGGCAGACGTTCCCCTCATCGTGGGCCTTGTACTTGTTCGCCCGGCGCAAAACCTTGCCGTATCGTGGATGGCGCCCCAGACGCTCAACTCGCACCACCACCGTCTTGTCCATCTTGTCGCTCACTACGCTGCCAACAAGCCGCTTTCTTGTAGAAATGCGCCGCTCCCTCACAGTGTTGCCTCCTCGACCAGTTCAGCAGTCAACTCGCGCTCGCGAAGGACTGTTTTCATCCGGGCGACGTCACACTTCACCGCAGCGATCCGATTGTGATCTTCCAGACGCCCCATAGCCAACTCACGACGCAAGGCAAAAAGCTCCCGGTGGGCTTCTTCAAGCCGCCCTTGCAAATCTTCCGTAGTCAGGGTTCGAATCTCCCGTGCCTGCATACCTCTTCTACTCCCCAGCAGCGATCTCTTGGCGCTTCACGAACTGGCATTTGATAGGCAGCTTGTGGGACGCTAAACGCATCGCCTCGCGCGCCATCTCCTCAGACACACCGCTCAGTTCGAACACAATGCGGCCCGGCTTGACCACGGCCACCCAGTGGTCCACCGCCCCCTTGCCTTTTCCCATGCGAGTCTCGGCCGGCTTGGCCGTGACCGGCTTATCGGGAAAAATGCGAATCCAATACTTGCCACGCCGTCGCACATGGCGCACGATTGCCCGCCGCGCTGCCTCCACCTGCCGTGCCGTGACCCACGCCGGCTCCAGAGCCTGCAACCCATACTCTCCAAACACGATCTCCGTCCCACGCGATGCCTTACCTTTCATCCGGCCACGCATCTGCTTGCGGTACTTTACCCGCTTTGGCATCAACATCGTCTCGCTCCCTCTCCCACGAGCCCAGGATCTCCAGCGCCTAAACGACGAAGGGCTCTTCCTGTTCCTTTAACTCGGGCAATATCTCGCCTTTATAAATCCACACCTTCACCCCAATGCAGCCATAGGTGGTGTGTGCCTCTTTCTGGGCATAATCAATGTCGGCCCGCAAGGTCTGCAAAGGCACCCGCCCCTCGCGTTGCCACGCCCGGCGCGCCATCTCGGACCCATGCAGACGCCCCTTGCACATGACCTTGATTCCCTGCGCACCAGCTCGCATCGCTGACTGTACCACTCGCTTCATCGCCCGGTTATGCGAAATCCGCCGCTCCAACTGGGAAATAACGTTCTCTGCGACCAACTGGGCATCCAGTTCGGGCTGCGCCACCTCCTGTACATCCACGGAGACACGCTTGCCAGTCATCTCCTCCAATTCCTTGCGCAGCATCTTGACCGCAGATCCCTTGCGCCCGATGACAATGCCAGGTCTCGCCGTCCAGATCGTCACCGAAACCTGGTTCGGGAAACGCTCGATCTCAACGTTGGAGATGCCGGCACGCCCTGCCGCGCCTTGGATCAAACGGCGAATCCTCAAGTCTTCGTGCAGCAGATTGGCGTAATCCCCGCCCTCCGCATACCAGCGCGCCTTCCAATCTCGGATCACGCCGAGCCGGAAGCCATAAGGGTGAACCTTGCGTCCCAAATCATTCCTCCTTAAAACAAGACGAGCCGTTTCTACTCATCATCCGCAATTCTCTCTTCCAGCACCAACGTGATGTGCGCAGAACGTTTACGAACCGGCCGCCAGCGACCACGCCCACCGAAGCGCCGCCGCCAACCCTTGCCAGGCATCACGCCCGGCCCATCATCGGCCGCGATGCGCGCCACATACAGATCGTCACGCGGTATTCCGAAATTCTCCTCTGCGTTCGCAATGGCGGAGCGGATCAGTTTTGCGACCGGACGTGCCGCTGCGTGAGGCATAAAATGCAACACCTCCAACGCCTCGTTGGCGTCCAACCCACGCACCTGATCAATCACTCGCCGAACCTTGCGCGCCGGGACCGGCACGTGCTTCGCCCGGGCCATCACCCGTGTGTCCATACCCATCACCTACCCCCTCCTCAAATCTTCCGTACCCGGCCCTTCTTCTCTCTCATAATGTGACCCCGGAAGGTGCGAGTGGGGGCAAACTCGCCTAACTTGTGCCCTACCATATCCTCGGTGATATAGATCGGCACATGCCGCCGGCCATCATGAACGGCGATGGTGTGCCCAATCATGTGCGGGAAGATCGTCGAAGACCGCGACCAGGTGCGGATCAGCCGCTTTTCCCCCATCTGATTCAGTCGCTCAATCTTCCGCAACAACTTTGGGTCCACATACGGTATGGGCCTCTTCAATGGCGATCGTGACATTATCCACCTCGCTCCTCAATCCCCAAAATTCTATCGCCGCCGCTTACCACGTCGGCGCACGATGTACTTGTCGGTGGCCTTGTTGCGTCGCGTCTTCTTCCCCAGCGTCTTCTTCCCCCAAGGCGACTTGGGACTTGACATACCGATCGGCGACCGGCCCTCGCCACCGCCGTGAGGGTGGTCACGCGGCGACATGGCCGAGCCACGCACCGCTGGACGCCGGCCCAGCCAGCGCTTCCGGCCCGCCTTGCCCAACTTGATGTTGCCGTGATCCACGTTGCCCACCTCGCCAACCGTGGCCATGCACTCTTTACGCACCAACCGCATCTCGGCGCTGGGGAGACGCAGCGTCGCGTACTCCCCCTCCTTGGCCAGCACCTGTGCCGAGGTGCCGGCGGAACGCACCATCTGCCCCCCTCGCCCTGGGTACAACTCGATGTTATGCACCAACGTGCCCAAGGGGATACGTTCCAGTGGCAATGCGTTCCCCACGCGGACCTCTGCATCCTCCCCGCTCATCACCGTGTCACCCACCTGCAACCCCAGCGGCGCGATGATGTAGCGCTTCTCGCCGTCCGCATAGGTCAGCAGCGCAATACGAGCCGAACGGTTGGGATCGTACTCGATACTCCTCACCCGCGCAGGAATGCCCACCTTATCACGATTGAAGTCAATCAACCGATACTGCCGCTTATGTCCACCGCCCCGGTGGCGCACCGTGATGCGCCCATACACGTTGCGACCAGACCGTTTGCGTAACGGGCGCAGCAGGCTACGCTCTGGCTCCGTCCACGTAATCTCCTCAAACGTCGAAACGGTCATCCCCCGCCGGCCGGGCGAGGTTGGCCTGTACGTCTTGATCGCCATACTACACCCCTTCAAACACGTCCAGCCGCTGGCCCTCCGCCAGAGTGACCACAGCCTTCTTCCACGTCGAGCGGAGTACCACTCGACGTCGTCCACGCCGCCTGCTGGCTTTGGCTGGCACATTTACCACATTGACCGCCACAACAGTCACATCAAAGATATTCTCAACCGCCTGCCTGACCTCGATCTTGTTCGCACGGCGGTCTACCTCGAACGTGTATTGCCCTAGCTCCGAGGCCTGATAGCGCGTCTTCTCGGTATCAATTGGCCGAACGATCACCTCATAGGGATTCATCGCCTACCTACCCTAGCATACTCTCGATCACCTGCAGCGCACCCAACGGCATCAACACATGGTCGTATCCCAACACATCCCGGACATTCAGATAGCTGGCTCTCAACGTCTTCACCTGCGGCAGGTTGCGTGCGGACTTCTCCAGCGGTTCGTTCCTCTCTGGCAACAAGATCAGCACGCGCCGATCCAGCCTCAGACTTTCCAACACCGCCACCATCTCCTTGGTCTTGGGCATTTCCATCTCTAGCGCGTCCAGCACGACGATCTGATCCCCCATCGCCTTGGCCGAAAGCGCCGAGCGCAGCGCTGCACGCCGCATCTTGCGCGGCATCTTCTTGGTGTACTTGCGAGGCTTCGGTCCGTGAGCTATCCCGCCGCCAACGAACAGGTTTGCGTTGCGGCTTCCGTGGCGCGCCCGCCCGGTACCTTTCTGGCGATACCACTTGGCCTTGGTGCGATTCACCTCACCGCGCGATTGTGTCTTATGTGTCCCAAGGCGCGCATTCGCCAACTGACGCACCAGGGCCTGATGCATCAACGGCACGTTAACGGGGACGTCAAAGATGTCGGAACGCAATTCAACCTCGCCGACCTTTTCCCCTCTGGTGTTATACATCGAAACAACCATGGCTCTCCCTACTCACCCCGTCGCTTGGCCAACTCCCCCGACTTGCGGGCCTGCTTGATCATCAGCAATCCGCCTCTGGCACCTGGCACACCGCCACGCACCGCCAGCAGATTCCGCTCCGGATCCACCACCTCCACGCGCAGGTCCTGGGCCGTCACCCGGACACCGCCCATACGCCCGGGCATCCGTTGACCCTTCCACACCCGACCAGGATAGGCACAAGCGCCAATGGAACCCGGTGCACGCTGCCGATCCGACTGACCGTGCGTCTTGGGGCCGCCCCCAAACCCATGTCGCTTGACCACACCAGCGAACCCGCGTCCCTTCGAGACACCGACCACGTCCACCCGCTCGCCAACCTCGAAGACATCCACCAGGATGCGCTGCCCTTCCTCGATCTCCTCATCTCGCATGCGGAACTCCCGCAGGTGGCGGAGAGCAGGCAACCGATTGCGTGTCAGATGTCCCTTCTCGCCACCGCTCAGCCGCTGTGGCTTCACTTCCTCGAAACCCAGTTGCACGGCCTCATACCCGTCCCGCTCAAGCGTATTCACCTGGGTCACGTAGCACGGACCTGCCTCAATCACCGTCACAGGGATGGCCTCGCCGTCCTCGTTGAATATCTGCGTCATTCCGACTTTTCTGCCCAAGATCGCCTTCACACCAACACCTCCCCAGGGGACTGCCGGCTTCGGGCAGCAGCCGCATCATCCCCACGCCAGGGGCAACTCGGAGGAAAGAGCCAATCTCTTCTACTCCCTCCTCCGTCCGCCACCGCCGATTATAACTCGATCTCGATATCTACACCGGCCGGCAGATTCAACCGCATCAGGGAATCGATTGTCTTGTTGTCCGGCTCGATGACATCTATCAGCCGCTTGTGGGTGCGGACCTCGAAATGCTCGTGCGAATCTTTGTCAATGAACGTCGAACGACGAACAGTGAAGCGCTCGATATTGGTCGGCAGAGGGACAGGCCCCACCACCGTAGCGCCTGTACGCTCAGCCGTCTCGACGATACGCTTAGCCGACTCATCGAGCACGCGATGATCGTAAGCCTTCAACCGGATGCGGATCCTCTGCTTGGACATACCCTATCACCTAGTCCAGAATCTTGGTGACGACACCTGCGCCCACGGTCAGGCCACCCTCGCGAATCGCGAAACGAAAGCCTTCCTCGATGGCGATAGGCTCGATCAGCGTTACCTCCAGGTTGACGTTGTCGCCCGGCATCACCATCTCGACGCCTTCCGGCAGACGAATCTCTCCCGTCACGTCCATCGTGCGAACGTAGAACTGCGGGCGGTAGCCAGTGAAGAACGCCTTATGACGCCCCCCCTCCTCCCTCTGCAGCACATACACCTCGCTCATAAAGTGCCGGTGAGACTGGATGCTGCCTGGAATCGCGACGACCTGGCCGCGCTGCACCTCATCCCGGTCCACACCCCGGAGCAACAACCCGGCGTTATCGCCTGCGACCACCTTGTCCAGCTTCTTGCGGAACATCTCCATGTCGGTGACGATGGTCTTGGTAGGCTCGTCCTGCAGACCAACGATCTCGACCGGCGTCATCGGCACCATCGAGCCTCGCTCAACGCGGCCAGTCACGACCGTGCCCCGCCCCTTGATCGAGAAGACATCCTCGACAGGCATCAAGAACGGTTTATCCTCATCCCGCACTGGCATGGGGATATAGTCGTCAACCACGCGCATCAGCTCCCAGATGCACTGATACTCGGGGGCGTCCGGGTCGGTGCTCTCGCTCTGCAACGCCTGGAGCGCACTTCCGCGCACAATCGGCGTCTCATCGCCAGGGAAGTGGTACCCATCGAGCAGTTCCCGCAACTCTAACTCGACCAGTTCCAGCAACTCTGGATCGTCCATCAAATCCACTTTGTTCAAAAAGACCACGATGGCCGGCACGTTCACCTGGTAAGCCAGGAGCACGTGCTCGCGCGTCTGCGGCATCGGGCCATCCGCCGCCGAAACGACCAGGATCGCCCCGTCCATCTGTGCTGCCCCAGTGATCATGTTCTTGATATAGTCCCGGTGGCCGGGGCAGTCGATATGGGCATAATGCCGATTCTCCGTCTCGTACTCGACGTGAGCGATAGCCACGGTCAGAATCTTGGTCGCATCACGGCGGAACATCTTTGCGTCCGCCCTGGCCACTTCGTCATACGACTGGTACTCGGCGAGCCCCTTGAAAGAGAGCACCTTCGTCAGAGCTGCCGTCAGGGTCGTCTTACCGTGATCGATGTGTCCGATAGTGCCCACATTGAGGTGTGGCTTTGTACGTTCAAACTTCTCTTTCGCCATTTCTCACTCCTTTCGGATGATGTAAATCCGCCGGACCTACCAGCTTCCGCCATACACAATGGCATCCATCCGTTGTCGATCTACCTCCGCATAATGATGAAATTCCATCGTAAACGTGCCCCGTCCCTGCGTTAAATTACGCAGGTCGGTCGCATACCCAAACATCTTCGCCAGAGGGACAAAGGCACGTATCGCCCGCCCCCCCCCCGCCCGGGCCGTCACTTCTCTGATCTCCGCCCCCCGAGCGTTCACATCCCCCATCACTTCGCCCGTGTAGAGATCCGGCACAACCACCTCCAGGTCCATCACCGGCTCCAACAAGACTGGAACAGCCCTCTCCACTGCCGGACCGAAAGCCGCTGCGCCAGCCACCTTGAAGGCCAGTTCAGAGGATGTGTCCTCACTCCACTCCGCGCCGACCAACCGGACCTTTACATCCACCAGCCGGTAGCCAGCCAGCACGCCGCTCTCCATCGCCTCGCGGCATCCTCGCTCGACCGCTGCGACGAACTCCTGCGGCAAGTTCCTACCCCGCGTAGCGTCTTCAAAGAGGAACCCTTCCCCAACAGGCAGAGGTTCTACCTCCAGCCACACGTGACCAAAGTGCATCCGGCCTCCCGCCTGTCGGTCGAACGTTCCCTCGCCCTCAGCCCGTTGTGTGATCGTCTCGCGGTAACTGACCCGCGGACGGCTCACCCGCCCGCTCACGCCAAACTCCCGCATCAGCCGATCGGTCAGGATTTCCAGGTGCAACTCTCCCATCCCCGAGATGAGCGTCTGCCCGGTGTTCTCGTCAACTCGCACCACAAAGGTGGGATCTTCCTCGGCCAATCTCTGCAATCCTTCGGCCAAGCGATCCTGATCAGCCGCCGTCCTCGGTTCAATCGCCACCGAAATGACCGGCTCTGGAAAGGAGATCGACTCCAGGATAATCGGCCCATTGGGTGCACACAGCGTCTCGCCGGTGAAGGTATCCTTCAATCCCACCGTCGCTCCGACGTCTCCGGCGCCCAGTTCCTGGATTTCCTCCCGGCGATCGGCAAACATGCGCAACAACTTGCCGATGCGCTCCCGGCGGCGCTTGGTAGCGTTGATGACCCTCGCCCCGACCTTTACCTTGCCCGAGTAGACCCGGAAATAAGCAAGCCGGCCCACATACGGGTCACTTGCGATTTTAAAGACCAATGCTGCCAACGGTGCGTCTGGGTCCGCACGACGCGTCTCCACTTTCTGGGTGTAGGGGTTGACCCCCTCCATCGGTGGGACTTGCAGCGGTGACGGCAGGTAATCTACCACCGCATCGAGCAGAGGCTGAACACCCTTGTTGCGCAACGCCGAGCCGCACAAGACCGGGTTCAATTGCCCGGACAGAGTAGCCCGCTGCAGTGCCTGCCGCAATCGACCGGCTGAGATCTCCTGCCCCTCCAGATAGAGCGTCACCAACTCATCGTCGGTCTCCACGATCCGCTCTACCGCCCGCTCTCGGGCCTCGAACACCGCTTCTTCCAACTCGGGCGGTATCTCCACGAACTCGGGCGACACCCCAAGCTCGTCATTCCAGACAATGGCCCGCATCTCAAGCAAGTCGACCACTCCCCGGAAATCGGCCTCACTACCGATAGGCCACTGGACAGCGACCGGATTGGCAGACAACCGCTCGCGGATCGTCCCGACCGCGTGAGCAAAGTCGGCGCCCAACTTGTCCATCTTGTTAATGAAAGCGATCAGCGGCACACCGAATCCCTGTGCCTGTCGCCAAACCGTCTCCGATTGTGGCTCCACACCGGCCACCGCATCAAAAACGACGACACCGCCATCGAGGACACGAAGGCTGCGCTGCACCTCCGCAGTGAAGTCAATGTGTCCAGGCGTATCCACGATGTTAATCTGAAAGTCACGCCAGAAGCAAGTCACCGCTGCCGCAGTGATCGTGATACCCCGCTCCCGCTCCTGCGCCATCCAATCTGTGACCGTCGTCCCCTCGTCCACGCTACCGATACGATGGGTACGACCGGTGTAAAACAGAATTCGTTCGGTCGTCGTCGTCTTACCCGCATCAATGTGGGCGATGATGCCAATATTCCGAATGCGGTCCAGCGGGTTTTGTGCGGCCATCACGTGATTTAAGATTTGTTGATCTCAGATTCGCGGATTCGCTATAAAGCGGCGTGGGAACAGCGCCCCAGCACATCTGTCGCTCACCGCGCGGTCGGCCCAATCTCCAAATCTCAAATCCTCACCATCGATAGTGGGCAAAGGCGCGGTTGGCCTCGGCCATCCTAAGTGTGTCTTCCTTCTTTTTAACTGCCGACCCGGTTCCGCGTGCTGCGTCCATCAACTCATTGGCCAGTTTTTCGGCCATAGACTTGCCAGGGCGGCTGCGCGCAGCCGCCAACAGCCAGCGCATCGTCAGACTGAGCCGCCGACTTGGCGGTACCTCCACCGGGATCTGGTAGGTGGAGCCTCCTACACGACGCGGTTTGACCTCCAGTACTGGCGACACATTCCGCACTGCTTCTTCCATCACTTCCAGCGGAGGCTGCTTCATCCGAGCCTGCACAATGTCCATGGCGTCGTACATGATCCGCGCCGCCGTGCTCCTTTTCCCGCCCTTCATGATGCTATTGATGAACCGAGCCACCATCACGCTCTGATAGCGAACATCAGGATCAACGCTTCGCTTGGGCGGACGATATCGTCGGGGCATAATTCACCTGCCTTAACCTCTACTTCTTGGGACGCTTGCTCCCATACTTGGAACGCTGTTGCACACGACCTTCCACACCTGTTGCATCAAGTGTACCACGAACAATGTGGTAGCGCACACCGGGCAGGTCTTTGACGCGCCCACCCCGCACCAATACAACCGAGTGCTCCTGCAACGTATGCCCCTCGCCTGGTATGTAGGCAGTCACCTCGATGCCATTGGTCAACCGCACACGAGCAATCTTTCGCAGCGCAGAGTTGGGCTTCTTCGGCGTCATCGTGCGCACGTTCGTGCAGACACCACGCTTCTGCGGCGACCCCTTGGGACGCCGGGAACGTCGCTGCTTGTAAGAGTTGAACGTGTACTGCAACGCAGGCGACCTTGACTTGCCCAACTTGGGCTTTCTTCCCTTGCGAACCAACTGATTGATGGTGGGCACATCTACCTCCCCACGAACTCAGTGAAGAAGGCCATCCACCCATACCGATGGCCTTCAGCATAACATCCAACAGTGTCTCTCGGTTTGTCAACCAGGCAGCAGGGGTTTTAGCTGCTGCCCCCCTAGCGAGCGCTTATTCTACCATAGAATTTTCAAAAGTCAAACCGGCCCTGCACGCTCTCACAACGGCCCCACTGCCACTGCCGAGCGCAACGCAAGATCGGCACTAACGGCCCCGCCGATCCAGGCTCAAAAGACCCATGCCCAACATGGGGACTTTGGTCTTTTCCTCATCCCGGCCAAAGTTTAACACTTGACCATCCTGGGTGACCGCTTCGACTGCCAGCCCCAGGCTTTGCAGTTCCTTCACCAACACTTTGAACGAGGCCGGGACCCCAGGCTCCTGGATCGGCTCCCCTTTGACAATGGCCTCATATGTCTTAACACGGCCTTGCACATCGTCCGACTTGATGGTGAGCATCTCCTGGAGCGCGTGAGCTGCACCATAAGCCTCCAACGCCCACACCTCCATCTCGCCGAAACGTTGACCGCCGAACTGGGCCTTGCCCCCCAGTGGCTGTTGCGTCACCAGGCTATACGGCCCGGTAGAACGTGCATGCACCTTGTCCTCGACGAGGTGGTCTAGTTTCATGATGTAGATCATGCCTGCCGTGACCGGCTGGTCAAATGGCTCACCGGCCTTGCCGTCATAGAGGATCATCTTGCCCAGGATTGGCAACGGCTCGGAGGTCTCCACACTCACCTGCGTGGCCAACCTCTCCAAGGCCTCGTCATCCAGGTCTGCCACATCCCGACCACGATCCTCCAGCCAGATGCACAGGCCGGCCACCCTCGCCCGTTGGTCCACCACAGCCCGCTGGGTCAGCGTGCGTGTGTCATCCTCAAACGAGAGCAACTCGTCCGGCGCATAGCCCCTCTCTCGGAGCCATTCGCGCAACACCGCCCGCCGGGCATAGACATGCTCCATAATCAATCGGTCTACATCGTAATCGCGCCCTGCCAGCCAGGCCACGATGTACAGCCGCCGTGCCTCATCATCATCCCTCAGCGTCTCCAAGGGATAGTCCTGCCCCTTTAACCAGACCCACGCGCGCTCGGTGATCTCATCCCACGCACGATCAATAAGCCAGGCACGCGCCAGTTCCGCCTCGACCTGGGATTCGGTCGCCCCATCAAAAACTGGCGTGATGGCACGAAAACCAAGGCGATCAACCGCCCACCCGAGATGAGTCTCCAGGACCTGGCCGATGTTCATCCGCCCCGGCACACCCAACGGATTCAAGATCACATCAATAGGAGTGCCGTCGGGCAGGAAAGGCATGTCCTCGACAGGAACCACCTTGGAAATGACGCCCTTGTTCCCATGTCGGCCCGCCATCTTGTCACCCTCGTTGATCTTCCGCAACTGAGCCACGCCGACGCGCACCATCTTCTCCACACCAACTTTGAGATCCCGATGCTCCTCGCGGTCAAAGACCTTGACGTCCACAACCTTGCCGCGCTCCCCGTGGGGCAGACGAAGGCTAGAATCCTTCACCTCGCGGGCCTTCTCACCAAAGATGGCACGCAGCAGTTTCTCCTCGGGACTCAGTTCCTTCTCGCCTTTGGGCGTGATTTTGCCCACCAGAATGTCCAGAGGCCCCACCTCTGCGCCGACGCGGACGATGCCATCCTCATCCAGATCCTTCAACGCTTCATCCCCCACGTTAGGAATATCACGAGTGATCTCCTCTGGGCCGAGCTTGGTGTCGCGAGCCTCCAACTCGTGCTTCTCGATATGGATGGACGTGAACTTGTCCTCGCGTACCAGACGTTCGCTGATCAGAATAGCATCCTCGAAATTTCCACCCTCCCAGGAGAGGAAAGCACACAACACGTTATGCCCCAGGGCAAGCTCACCCCCCTCGGTCGAGGAGCTATCCGCCAGCACCTGGCCTTTGCGCATTCGCTGACCTTTGAAGACAACAGGCCGGTGATCAATGCAGGTGCTCTGATTTGAGCGTTGGTACTTGTGAAAGTGGTAGGTATGTAATCCATCAGACTGGCGCATCACGGTCCTACTGCCCGTGACACTGACGACCTCTCCATCATCCTGCGCCAGCACAACCTGCCCAGAATCGAGGGCGGCCCGCCACTCCATCCCGGTGGCTACGAGCGGCGCTTCGGGCTGAATCAGCGGCACCGTTTGACGCTGCATGTTCGAGCCCATCAGCGCACGATTGGCATCGTCGTGTTCCAGAAAAGGAATGAGCGACGCCGAAACACCCACGATCTGGCAGGGTGCGACGTCAATGAAATCGATGTTCTCTGGCGCGGCCAACGGAAACTCTTCAGCATGACGGGCCGAGACGCGAGGCCGCACAAAATGCCCTTCCTCATCCAATTCGGCATTGGCCTGTGCAATCGTATAGCGTTCTTCCTTATCGGCCGAGAGATACACCAGTTCATCACTCACCACCGGCACGATAGGAACTTCCTCCATAAGGCCCAGAGCAACAATCCGGGCAGCCAATTCGGGCGTCACCCCGGTCCCTGCCTCGGCCACCACTTCGCCACTCTCAGCGTCAACCACGTTCTCCATCAGTATCTGACCGGTAAGCGCTTCGACGGTGGGCTCCACAGCACGGATCACCTTACGATAGGGCGTCTCTACAAAGCCCAGGGAGTTGACACGGGCGTAGGTCGCCAGACGGCCGATCAACCCAATGTTGGGCCCCTCCGGGGTCTCGATGGGGCAGATACGTCCATAATGGCTGTAGTGCACGTCGCGCACGTCGAAACCGGCTCGCTCGCGTCGCAGCCCGCCCGGCCCCAGCGCCGACAGCGTACGCTTGTGGGTCAATTCCGCCAGCGGGTTGGTCTGCTCCATGAACTGCGAGAGTTGGCTGGAGCCAAAGAACTGGCGGACGATTGCAACCACCGGCCGGATGTTAATCAGATTAACCGGGGTCAACGCCTCTGACTCACGGATGGACATACGCTCCACAACCAACCGCTCCATGCGACGTAGACCGATCCGCAACTTGTTCTGGATCAGCTCACCTACCGTCTTGACACGGCGGTTGCCCAAATGGTCGATATCATCCGCATCCTCGATGCCGTTGTTAATGCGGATGATGCGCGCCACCAGGGCTACCAGATCCTGCTTGGTGACATTGCGATGCTCAGGGTCTATGTCGAGGTCAAGCCGCTGGTTCAGCTTGTAACGGCCCACTCTCTGCAGGTCGTAGCGCTGGGGATCGAAAAGCTGTTGTTCCAGATACTCGCGCGCATTCTCCAACGTGGACGGGTCGCCGGGGCGCAGGCGACGATAGAACTCTAACAGTGCTTCCTCGGCCAATGTACGCCCATGTCGCAGTTCCCAGTTGGGCTCCTGGCGGATCGTCGTGAGAAGGTACTGATGGCTCGGATTGCTATCGGCGTCCTGGAAAAGCGCCTGCAACTCCTCGTCGCTTCCACTCACCAGGACATCGCTCCCTGTCTGGTCATCCACCGCCGCCATAGCCCGCAACAGGATAGTGACAGGCAAAGTGCGCTTTCGGTTGAACTTGATCGTGATGTAATCGGACTTGCGGGTCTCGAACTCCATCCAGACGCCACGGTCAGGAATAAGCTTGGCCGTACTGAGCCGCCGACCGGTAACCCGATCCTCCACGACGTCGAAGTAAACACCCGGAGAGCGAATCAACTGACTGACGACAACCCGCTCGGTACCATTAATGATAAACGTGCCATTCGGGGTCATCACCGGGAATTCACCGAGAAAGATCTCTGACTCAACAATCTCGCCGGTCTCACGGTTGTCGAGCACCACCTGAACGTACAGAGGAGCCGCATACGTGATATCCCGCTCAAGGCACTCTTCCTCAGAATACTTGGGCTCGCCGAAGCGATAGCCAAGATCGAACTGAGCCTCCCTGGCCCTGGAGCCAGGGAAGTAAAGCTTGAGATTACCGTGGAAACTCTCGATGGGGGAAATTTCGTCAAAGAGTTGAGCCAGGCCCTCCTCTTGGAACCAACTGAAGGACTCGAGCTGGACCTCGATCAACTGCGGTAGTCTCTCCGCGTTGGTGATGCGGGCATAAGACTTATTCCCCAAATAGGTCATCCCCTTCTCCTTCTATTCCTCAAAAACTCGGACCAGCACATAAGACATTTATGTCATGATGTCAAATGAACGAACGGAAATTATAACATAAAAACTCGGTTTGTCAAAGATCACGCTCCCCTCCCCCTCGGTCTGATGTCTTGCCTGCCGCTGCCCATATGTACCTCCTCCGCATTGGACGAAATCGGTGATCCGTGTGATATGAAGTTTGTCACCCCGGAGAGGTGTCATTAGCCACTACGCCACACGGTCACCTTGAGTTACCATGTAGGCGAGGTGGTGGCCGAAATTAGCCACAAATACACCTCTCCTCCTTTCCTTGGCCGTAGGCCCCCTGGAACCATCCAGGGGGCCTTGGTCGTTTATTCAAGTTGCCGGCGCATCGCCCGATTCTTCACCGGAATACGATGCACCAGGTCCAGTCGCATCTGAACCAGCACGCGCAGTCTCTGGAAACCAGTCGCCTCCAACGCCGCGACCAGTGGCTCCGTAGGGCTCGGCAACACGGTCTCAACCATCTTCTTGGGTGCACCACGCAGGCTGGTCATGCCCTGCTGCACCAGCATGGCCTCCAGATGATCGTTATGCCCGGGTGCCACCAACACCTCCAGCCGGTCTGGGCGGCGACTACGCTCGCGCGCCGCCCGCACCGCCCCATGGAGCATGCCTTTCCCCTCGACCACCCACCAGACCTCGCGCCGTCCCTCCAGCCAGCAATCGAGGGTTCGCTCCCAGCCTGGCGTATAGTCACCCTTGCGCAGCTCCAGCAACGGACGGTGTGGGCCAGCGACGACAGTGTGCACCAGGTTGATCAGCCCCGCGCTGTCACGGCTATGCCCTCGACGCAGCGAGGGATGTGCCAGCGGATTCCTGACCCACGGCAGGCCCGCGGGACGCAGCATGTGCAGCGTCCTGCCGACTTCCCGGAAGCCCAAGTGCTCGTAGAGCCGCCCTGCCACCTGATTGTCGGCCCGCACCTCCAACCCCACCCAGCGCCCACCGCGGGCAGAAATCTCCTCCAGCGCCGCCTTCATCAGGGCACTGGCGATGCCGCGTCCCTGCCAGTCAGGATGGACCGCCACGTTGCCGACAAAAAATCCGCCCCACTCCAATGCGCGCCGGAGTGAGACGTTACCCACTACCATCCCCTGCTCGACCCACACGAAACCCGGCGCAACCACCGTCGTGCGCAACCCAGGCGAGTAGAGCCACCACAACAACGGCCCCCAGCGGGCGACGCGCCGCATCTCCGCCAACGCCAAGTCGCCGTCAGGAGCTAGCCTGTCCTTGAAAGCAACAGCGATCAAGTCAACAACTGGCTTGAGATCACGGTAGAGGTCAAATAAACGCACGCCAGTTTGAGCCCGAGCCCCACGTAACATGGCGGTCACCATGGGTCAACCTTCAAGTAGGCCGATCGCTCGCGGTCATTGCAGCCGACCTTCCAAATAGCGACGTAACAGATCGAGTGCAGCCTCGGCCGAACGCTCTTTGTTCTCCCACCGGTTCCCGTCCCACACATGCCGCTCTACCCACTCACCAGCGGAGGCAGCCAGCGCGATGTACACCAGGCCCACAGGCTTCCCTGGCACACCACCGCCCGGCCCAGCAATACCGGTCACGGACAAGCCGACATCGGCGCGGAAAGCACGCCTCACACCCCGTGCCATCTCCAACGCCGTTTGTTCACTCACCGCGCCATGCCGGCATATGATATCATGCCGCACGTGAAGGATCAGTTCCTTGACATCGTAGGCATAAGCCGTGATAGATCCCTGATAGTAGGCCGAACTGCCGGGGACGTTGGTTATCCGGTGACCAATGAGTCCACCGGTACATGATTCGGCTACTGCCAACGTCACCTCGCATCGCTCGAGCAGTCTGCCGACGATGACCTCAAGAGCATTCTCGTCCGGTGGTCGGATCAACTCCACCCCCAAACACAACAGACCCCGGCTCATCGCCAGGGCTTGATCACCGATCTGTGCCCCCAAAGGGATTCGAACCCTTGTCGCGGGCTTGAAAGGCCCGTGTCCTAGACCAGACTAGACGATGGGGGCATTTATGCGTGCATTGTACCACAAAGCCCCCTTGCGTCAAGCACCGTTCGCTCAGAAGCCTTCCAGCCTGATTTGACCACATTCCAATCAAACGGCCGGGCTGCTCACGCCCGGCCTGACTGTTCCATCGCCTGCCACGCAACGCACCAGCCAATCTATGAGAGCTTGGTCTGTAACCGTCCCTCGCCGGTCCACTCCCGCGCCTCGGCCAGATTCTCATACAACGTGCGGCTGAATCCTGTGACTGCGAGGAATCGGTCCAATAGCGCGCGCTCCATTTCGGTGCTGCGAACCTCAAGATAGGCGCTGTAGATCAACGCCAGGTCAAGATTCAACGCCTTGTCCAGCGTGCACATCGTGGACGAGAGCTCCCTGGGGCGCTCACCCAGCTTTCTCTGAGCCAATTCAAACAGATGCACCCGTGCCAGTCCCTCCAGGAGGATGAACTCTTCGAACGTCAGGTCAATCTCTACCAGCTTTCGTCCAAATGTCCACCGCTCTTGGACGTATTCTCCATCGAATGCTCCGTCGAGCAACCCCATCAACCATTCACGGAGGATGCCATGCAGGCGCTGGACAAATCGCGCATTGGCCATCAGCGGCTGCGTCCCCTTCAACCGCGACAACTGCTTGCCGAGAGCTTCGATCACCTCGGTAAGATCAGAATCCAGGCAGCGACGCACTGTGGCCATGCGTGCCCGGTCAGCCAAATCCCATCCGACGAATGTTTTGACCTTGTCAAACCAGGCCACCATCATGGGGCACCCCCCATTCCCATCCTCATTCGTCGCCCCACGAGCCTCCCTCGCTCTAGCTAGTACCATCGACCGGTTCTCCCCTGCCACACCCTGCGCCCCAACCACTGCAACCCAGGGACGTTCTGTCGCCCGCGAAGAATACCCTCTGACGTACGGGCAAGCGTAGCATACCACAGAAAACTGCTCCTGGGGTTGCGAAGGGGTTACGATTTGGTTACAGGGCGAGCAGAGTCAGTTCATCGCAGGACTACTGCTCGCGAACATATAACCCACGCCACGCACGTTGAGGATGTACTTGGGGTTAGATGGGTCCGCTTCCATCTTTTTACGCAGACGGCGGATGTGGACCCTTACGATCGCACGCGCGCCCCAGGCATCGGTCTCATACCCCTGGGCACGCCGCACCAATTCCTGCGGGCTCCAAACCTCATCCGGGGTCTCCATCAGGCAGACCAATATCTTGAACTCTGTTGGAGTCAGGTCGAGCGGTCGTCTTTGCAGCATGACCACGTGCTTTTGACGGTCCACCACCACATCGCGAATTTGAATAAAGCGGCTAGGCTCAGGAGGCTCCCCATCTTCCACTACCTCCGTGCCTTCCACGACGACCAGCTCGGAGAGCGTCCGTTTCAGTTGGCTGACCAGATGCTGGCGCTGCTGCTCTTGGTGGCGTTTCGCCAGGCCTTTGCGCACGCTCTCCAGGACATCCGGGATAGGACAGGGCTTTAGCAGGTAGTCGTGGGCACCCTGCCGAATGGCCTGAATCGCGGTCTCCAGTGTCCCGAAGGCGGTCAGCAGGATGATCACTGTGCCAGGAGATTCCCTTTGCACCACCTCAGTCACGTCAAGCCCATCCATCCCAGGCATCTTGAGGTCGAGCACCATCATGTCAAAAGGCCCGCTCTTGTTCAACAAACTCAGTGCCTCTTCGCCACTGGCGGCGGTACCGATCTGATAGCCCTCCAACCTCAGTATCTCTGCCAGGGAGACGCGTGCTACGGCCTCATCATCTACGACCATAATGTGTGCTGATCTGCCTTGCTCTGCCATTTCTCTGTACTCACTGTGCGGCACGCTCAAAGGTCACGCCGCTCTCTGCTCCTGCCCGATATACAGGCAATTTTACGACGAAAGTCACTCCCTGGCCCGGCTGGCTTGATACCTCGACCATGCCGCCATGGCGCTCAACGATTCCGTAACTGATCGCCAGTCCCAGTCCAGTTCCGTCGGGCTTGGTGGTGTAAAAAGGTTCAAACAGGTTGGCGATCTGTTCAGACGACATACCCGGACCCGTATCACGGAAATACGTCAGCACCCAGTCGCCGTCCTCGGAAAGCATCGTCTCCAACCACAAGTCGCCACCTGAGAGCATGGCCTCGACTGCGTTGATGACGATGTTCAAAAACACCTGCGTGATCTGGTCGGAGACCACAGGCACCCGGGGTAAGCCGGAGCCCAGACGGGTATGTACACGAATGTCCCCGTGCTGCAGCCGTTTGCGAGCCAGGACCAGCACGTTTTCCACGACGCTGTTGACATCGGTGGGTACCGTGCCACCGCGCGACGGCCGATAGAAATCCAGCATGCGCTGTACAATCTCGATCAGCCGCTGCACCTCGGCCTGGGCCATGCTCAGATACTCCCAGCGTTTGCCGTCACCGAGACCCTGATGCAGGCCCAGATGCAGGCTGTTGTGGATCGCCTGCAGGGGGTTGTTGATCTCGTGGGCGATGGAGGCAGCCAGCCGACCGATAGCAGCCATCTTCTCCGCCTGTATGAGCTGCGCCTGGGAACGCTCCACCTCTTTGGCAAAGTCGGCCAACTCGCTATAGAGATTCGCGTTGTCCACCGCTACGGCAACCGACGCCGCCATTGCCTGCAGCAGTTCCAGATCCTGCTGGGTGAATGTGCCATCCAATCGGTTGATCACCTCGATGGCACCGATCACTTGATCGCGGATCTTTAAAGGCACACAGAGGATGTTCCGCGAGGTGAACCCCATCTCCTCATCCACTGCGGCCGAGAAGTGAGGGTCGAGCTCGACGCTGTTGACGAGTTTGGGCTCGCCAGACTGCACCACATAGCCAACGATGCCCTCTTCCGGTTGGATGGTCCGGCCGGTGATCCAGCCTTGCTCGGGGCTAAAGCTCTTGCGGAAGACCACACCACCGATTTCCTCATCCACCAGCACCAGAGAGCCGGCCTCAACCTGCAGAATTTCACGGATGCCCTGCATCGTCGCTTCCAGGACCTCGTCCAACTCCAGGCTGGAGGTGACCATCCGATTGATCTCGACGAGAGCCGACAGCTCCTGATTGCGCCGCCGCAATGCCTGCTCACTGCGGCGAATGCGCATGACGGCGTCAATCCGCGCCAACAGTTCCTGGGGATCAAAGGGCTTGGTCAGATAATCGTCGGCTCCCAACCCCAGGCCCAGCGTCTTGTTGCTGATCGAGTCGAGAGCCGTGGTCATGATGATGGACGTATTGCGCAGCACAGGGTCCGCCTTGACGCGGGTGATCACCTCGTAACCGTCCATCTCCGGCACCATGATGTCCAGCAAGACCAGATCAATCTCACGCGATACTTCTGCCTCCCGACGCAAGAGGGAAAGTGCTTCATCGCCGGAATACGCAACCTGTACCTCGCAGCGTACCAGCCCCAGCATGCTTTGCATCAGTTCCACCATCTCGGCGTCATCCTCGACGATGAGGATACGGGGAGGTGCCGGTTGCTGACTAACTTCCATCTCGCCATCACCAGGTAATGCGCAAAACGCAATACGTAAGGGATTTTCTCAATGACTGATTATACGCCTTTTACAAACGTACACAAGTGCGCAGTACAACCGTAATCGTAATGCGCAAACCGTAGTCGTGGTCATCCGACCTCGGCCAGCACAAAAAGAAGCCGGAGTCACGCATTACGCATCACGCATTACGCATTACTCAACGTCGAGCATCTCGATATTCCATAACTCGCTGGGCGCTGTGGCGTCCAGTGCGAAATTCAACACGTCCGGCCGGGCGATAGCAACCCGCAGCCAGAGAAATAGCGGGAGGGCGGGGAGTTCCTCGGAGAAAATGACCTGTGCCTGCCTGTGATATTCCTCGTATTCAAGAGTACCAGGCCAGGACTGAAGCGCGGCACCGCAGACCGCATCATAGTCAGGATTGCTGTAACCGGTGGGATTATCCCCATACCAACGCCCTTGATCTGGAATCTCAGAAGACAGGTAATGCCCACACAGAGGGACGACGTCGAACCACCACGCCGTCTCAGCCAGGTCGAATCGGCGGCCAAAGAGCGGCCCTTCGGGCCCATCAGCGAAGAACTCCCATCGGGGCCGGCTTTCCACGTTGACACGGATGCCACAATCCGCCAGGTTGGCCTTGACGATCCGGGCAACCTGCTGCGAGGCCGGGCGATCCGAAGACGTGAGCAATGTGATCTCGAAGGGGGTACCGGTACGGATCCCGGGAATGCGTTGAGCCTCGCGCACTCCGTCCTCATCCTCATCCAGCCACCCCACCTCCTCGAGCGATGCACGACCGGCCACCGGGTCATAGTCCCAGTGCACCAGACGGTCACCCGCGTAGAGCGGATGCTCCGGCGGCAGGTAACTGTCCGGCACGACGCTGCGGCCATAGGCGACCTCGTCCACGATGGCCTGGCGGTCAATACACTGAGCGATGGCCTGGCGCACCTGCACGTCCCCCAAGAAGCTCTCCCGCCGGTAGTCCGGCACCGGGTCAACGCCAAAGCTAATGTGCTCCCACTCGTTGTTCGTCGCGGCAGCCACCTGCAACAGGCCTTGCTCTTCAGCCTGCACCAGCAGCGGCAAGGACGGCAGGAAATCGGCATCGTGGGTGCCAACGTCGCACTGACCCGAGAGGAGGCGGGCGGTCATCTCTGGCGCGCCAGACGTGAACCGAAACACCACCTGATCCAGCCTGGGCAGACCCTCGGCAGCGCGGAAATAGCGGGAATTACGAGAGAGGGTAATGTGAGCCCCCGGCACCCACTCCTCGACGACGAATGGCCCCCAACCCAGCGGATAACGCCGCGTCTCGTCCGCGCTGAGCAGTTCACCCGGCGCACGGCGCTCAAGCTGGTGACGCGGGAGAGGGGAAAAAAAGTTCACAAAATAAGTGGGATCGACAAAGCCGGGCACCCCGACCCATCGGACACGCCACGGGTCCAGGGCGCGGTACCGGGCCGTACGCTCCACCAGGTAGCGGCTGCCAGGCGTGGCAGGGTCGGAGGCTACCTCGAAAGCAAAGACCGAGTCGACCGCCGTGACGGGCTCGCCATCGGCCCAGGTGACGTCCTCTCGCAGCGCAAACGTGACCTCCATTTTCTCCATCCGCAGCGGTTCGCCGCCGAACTCGACCACGCACGCCTCAGTACGGCAGCCGGCAGGACGGACCCGCACACCTTCCGCCAGTTCCACAACCTCACCCGCGACGTCAACGACCCGGTCACCCTCCCGCACGCGCACGGTGCGTACGATAGCATCCCCGTCGGCGATACGGGGTATTTTCTGCAAGATCACCGGCTGATAGGCGTAATCAAGATGGTCGATCGGACCATCGTAGAGCGCTTCCATCACGTGCCGCGTAGCCGCCAGGCGAGAACCACCATAGAGATACAGCGTGTCGGGTTCGCCGTCCAGGCAGACGGTGAGCACCTTTGGCGCCGGAGGCAGAGGCGTCGGCGACGGGGAAGGGGTAGCCGTGACTATGACCGTCTCGGGTGGCGTCGTCACGATGACGGTCACGATCTGGGGTGCACAACCGGTGATCAGCAAGACGACTGCGGCGAAGGCAGCCAGGACACATCGCCATTGATGCAACATCTCTCCCTCCCGGGGGGCGAGTATAACATCACACAGGCAGGAGTGCAACCGCGGGCACGCGCAGCATCACCTATGCAGTGCCCCCCGGCGCCTCGCGCGGCTGCTGCATGGACTATCGGCGGACGAACAGTTGGCGGATTTTGGCTCGCCAGGACAGGATGCGAATATCGCGACCGGCCTGCCGGGCAATGCCGAGGTTCCCGGCGCGGGGGCCATAGGCCGTGGCGTGATATTCGGTCAGCAAGCGCTGAGCAGGGTCCACAGCCGCAGGGAGCAGGCGGGCCAGGGCCACGGCACGTTCGGCCGGGGTGTCCGCGGGGTCAGGAGCAGTCCCCAGGCGGGCCAGGGCCTGATTGAGCTCCATGTAGGCACGCGCCAGAGGAGGCAGGACAGCGCGCAAGGCCCAGCGACGCAAAGCCGCGGGTGGCCGCAGGTCAAAGCGGCGCAGGCCCGCTTCCAGCAGGACGGGGAGCGGGGGCCAGCCACGCCGACGTCGCCTGCGCCAGGCGAGCGCGATCACCACCAGGCCCAGGGCCAGGAACAAGGCCCAGGAAGCTGTGGTCATCCTGGAATCTCGCGCACCAGCGGCGGCAGTTTCGGATAGCGACTCGTCCTCGAGGGCCAGGAGCTCTTCCAACCGTTCGCGCTCACCTCTATCGGCGTCATCGGGCCCGGCGGAGCCTGTCGACTCGCCCTCGCCCGACAAGCGATAGATCGGAGATTGGGAGACCGTGGGTTCGAATTCGACCCAGCCCAGGCTGGGGAAGTAGACCTCAGGCCAGGCGTGGGCGTCGTGCTGGCGCACCAGGTAGGTGTTGCTCCCAGCCTGCTGCTCGCCCTGAGCAAAGCCAACAGCCACGCGAGCAGGGATGCCCAGCGAGCGCAACAGGATGACCTCGGCGGAAGCGTAATAGTTGCAAAAGCCCCGGCCCAGGTCAAAGAGGAACCAGTCCAGGGGTTCTTGATCGGTACTCAGAGGAGGGACAGTCTCAGTGTAGCGAATGTTCGTGCGCAGGTAGTCGGTTACGGCCGTGGCGATGTCGTAGGGATTATCCAGGCCGGCGGCGATCTGACGGGCCAGTTGCCGGGTGCGCGGGGTGACGGTGGGAGGAAGCTGCAGGTAGCGGCTGGTGACCCACAGGGGGTAGTCCGTCCCGGCCGCGCGCAGTTGGGCGACGGTGACGCTGCTGAGCGAAGATCGAGCCTGGTACGTCTCGCCAGCGCGCAGGGGCGGGGTGGCGTGCAAGGCGACCAGGTCGGCCGTGCCGTCGGGGTTACGGGCCAGGTCGGCCCGGGCGGGCCGACTGACCCACCGAGGCTGGGGGGCGGTGTAGAGGGTGGCAATCGGGACAGCGGAGGTGAAGGTAAAGGTAAGCGTCTGGCGACCCTCCAGTTCGGGGAAGGTCAGGCCGAAACGGGCAGGGTTGACGGACTGGGTGGTGGAGAGCGTGGCGCTGCTCCATACGCCGTCGGCGTAGTCGTCGTAGACGCGGGCGCGCCAGTAGTAGCGGATACCCACCCCGCTGTGGGGCGGGCCCTGGACGGTCAGAACCACAGCATCGGTGAGTTCGCTCCCGCGGCCCAGTGGCATATTTTCGCCATAGTAGTCAGCGACCGCGACCAGTGCTCCAATACGGCGCAGGGATGCGAAGGCGTTGTCCATGCGCTCGCGCATGGCGGTCCGCCAGGGACGGGTGGCAGCTTGCCATGCCTCCCTGGCAACGGGCAGGGCATCGGCCAGAGCGGGTATGGTCCAGGCCAGCAGGACGATCAATACGACGGCCAACAGGATGACGTGGATCAAATCCAGGACAATCAGGTGAGGCACGTGCGCGCGGATTTGCCGCCAGTGAACGAGTTGTCGCAGGTGGGTCAGACGGGCCAGCAGCAGGAGAGAGAAGAACAGGTAGCCAGCCAGGTACCAGGCACGAGAAGCTATGTAAGGGTCAGAGTTGTGGACCTGGAGCAGCGCCAGTCCAGCAGGCAGCGTGGCCCGCCAGGGGTGGGCGTGGCGGGTCAGCGTGTAGCCAGCGTGTACACTGAGCGCCCAGAAGAGACTGGACATCCAGCACAGGAAGAGGAGGGGGTCTTGCACCGCCTCCTGTCGCGCCAGTTGGCTGAGGGCGCTGATCATTCGACCGGCCAGGCCAATCAGCCGTTCGATCCACAGAATATCGTGGCCCAGTGTGAGGCCGAGTTGCCAAGGGACGGCGAACAGGCCATAGACCAGGGCAAAGGCGGTGGCCTGGAACGGGGAGAAACAGCTCTGGCCCAGCGCCAGGCCGGCCAGCACCCCCAGGAAGGTCAAGGTGCGGATCATGGTCAGGTGATCCACCCACTCGGTGGCGACCAGACGGCTGGCGGCAGTGAGTAGAGCAGCCAACAACAGGAAAGCGGCAGATAGGTCCCACCAACGAGCTGAGGTCGATCGTCTCATACGATTCTCAGGCTCCTGCCATGCCCAAAGCCATCGCCAGGTCCACGCCGTTCGTCACCTGGCACACCGGCACATTGAGCGCCGTGATCGCCGCTGCCAGGTCTGCAGTCCCTGGCAGTCCACCAAAAGAGGCGGCGTCGAGCAAGACGACCACCGGCCGCAACCCGCGCCGCAACAAGACGTCCACAGCCAGGGCGACCTCTTCCTGAACCGAGGGAGTGATCACGATCACCGTGCTGCCGCGTGGCAGATGTTGGGCCTGGGCCGTCGCCAGGGCGGAAATGGGCAGATCCCCTTCCGAGCGCAAGAGTGCCAGGGCTTCCAGTATCTTGCCCAACTGCCGTCCGCCCCGGTCAGGGGATAGCACACTTGGAGATTGCGACCGGCCACAACTCACCAGCCCTACCTCACGCCCGCGCTGCATAAAATACTGCGCCAACGAGGCAGCGACGCTCACCGCGTACTCCTCCGTCGAAGGGGGCAGCGTCACGTCCGTCGAAGGATGCCACAACACGTCCAGAGCCAGCGCGGAAAGGGAATAGGGCAGTGCGGATTGCGCCTCCCGGGCAGCGTCCAGGAAAATCCACACCTTGGCCAGGGGGTCCAATTCAAACTCCTTGACCATCAACTGCTCTCGCCGCGCTGTGCTCAGCCAATGGATGCGGTTCAGGGAATCACCGGGGACATATTCGCGCACGCCCGCTGCATTTGGCGTCACCTGAAGCGTGCGCCGACGCAGGGCCTCCCCTCCCGGCAACAACCCCGGCGGGCTGGGAAACGTGCGCACCTGTACCATCATCGGGTAGACCAACAAGGAGCCATCCGGTGGCACAGTGCGGTTGACCGGGAACAAGCCAAAGAGGTCCCCTGATGCCAGTACCGTGGGGCCGAGGGGGAACACGCCCCGCTGCACCAGGCGAACACGCGCCAGGTAGGACCGTTCCTGCTGCCCACGAAGCATTGTCAGCACACGCGACCCCTGTGAACCGGGCAGGGCGGATTGATCGCGAACCTCCAGCCACATGCGAGGAAGCGCACCGCTGTTTTGAACCTCAAACCGCTCCTGAAAGATGTGCCCTACCTGAGCGCGCAGGGTGCGCGCCGTGCGTCGCACCTCTACCTTCCGCAGCGCCAGCGCAGCCCAGAGCCAACTGCCCACCAGCAAGAAACCCCACAGATAACTCAAACGGGCGTAGATAGGCAAGCCGGTCACTGCCAGGGCCAGCAGACTGAGCCCGAGCAGAGCGAGCACGACATGCGGCGAGGCGATCACCTTCAACTTACGCCTCGCCCGTCAGATCCCCACCGGGCACCGGCATCTTTTCCACGATTTCCTGCACAATACGCTCGGCGGTCACGTCCCGCAGGCGCGCCGCCGGGCCTGGAATCACGCGATGGGCCAGGGCTGACAACGCCAGAGCCTTGATGTCGTCCGGCAGCACAAAGTCCCGCCCCAGGATCGTCGCCCGCGTCTGTCCCGCCCGAAACAGGGCCAGGCTGCCCCGTGGGCTGGCACCCAGATATGCCTCGGGATGCTGGCGGGTCTGGCGTGTCAATTCCACGATATATCGCTTGACAGCCCCTGCCACGTACACCGCCTTCACCGCTTCCTGCGCCGCAGACAACTCCTCAACCGTGGTCACCTGCTCCAGATCTTGGACCGGGTGACGAAACTGCTGCCGCTCCAGGACACGGATCTCGTCCTCCAATCCCGGATATCCCAGCCGAATGCGCAGCAGGAAGCGGTCCAGTTGGGCTTCAGGGAGCGGAAAAGTGCCCTCGTACTCAATCGGGTTCTGGGTGGCCAGCACCATGAACGGTCGCGGCAGGGGGTGTGTCACACCTTCCACCGTGACTTGACGCTCCTCCATGGCCTCCAGCAAGGCGGCCTGCGTCTTTGGCGTGGCGCGGTTGATCTCGTCGGCCAGGATAATCTGGGCCATCACCGGCCCAGGCCGAAACTCGAACTGGCGAGTACCCTGGTTAAAGATGGAAACCCCTGTCACGTCGCTGGGCAGCATGTCGGGGGTGAACTGGATGCGGCTGAACGAACATCCCAGCGAGCGCGCCAGGCTACGCGCGAGCATCGTTTTACCCACTCCGGGCACATCCTCTATCAACAGATGCCCCTCGCAAAGCAAGCCGGCGACAGCCAACTCCACGACATCCCGCTTGCCGACGATAACGCGCTCAATATTTTCGATCACACGCTCCGCAAAGTCTTGAACTTGGGACATAGAAAGCTCCAAAGGGTAGAGGGTGCAAGCATCTACTGGCTCACCTGCGTGCCGGAGATAAGCCGGGCGACGGCCGCCAATCTGTTTACCAACGAGATAGATAAAAGGTTCATATCGCAGCGCCAACTCCAGGCGGCGAAAGTCTAACACACTTCCAGGTAGCTGTCAAAGGTGCTGGATGGGAGAGACGAAACAGGTGGCGGCACACCTCCACCGCCACCCATTGGTCGAGCGGGAGCAACGGCATCGGGCACGCCATGACACGGGTTCGCATCCCGCGTTACTCACACATCGCCTACCGGGAACTGAGTACCATCACATAGTGAGTCGCCGCCCGTCCGGCCTCCGCCAGCGGCTGCGGGCCGTCCAGGCGATCGACCGTGTCGGCAGGCGTGCCGGAGAGATCGTCCCCCAAGCGGGTCACCACCACACCCTGGTAGGATTTGTTGACCACCGGCTCATCCCAACTCAGACGGCTGCCGTTGGCGATGAAGAAGAATTGCCACGCATCCAATTCCCGTGTACGCACCCCGAGCCGACGGGCGCTCTGGTCGAATGCGCGGGCCAGGCCAGAACCCGCTTCCAACCGGGCCAACTGCGTCTCCCCAGCCCCCAACCCGTGGAGGATCACCGTCGTCCAGACATCCGACCGGGTGGTCGGCATGGCCGGACTGTTGACGAACCGGCTTCCTCCCCCTTCGTCAAACGCGGCGAAGGCGATCGTCCGCTTGGGGATGAACTCCAGCTCTTGCAGCAGCCGGGCCATCTCCAGCATCGCGGCGACCCCACTGGCGTTTTCGTCCGCGCCGGGGTAGCCCTGTCCGTAGGTAGCGGCTACGAGGACACGCTCCCCCCGGCTCCCCAGGTCCATGCCGGCGATGTAACCGATGACGTTCGTCGCCGGTGACTCCTCGTAGACCAGGCCAACCGTCAGCCGGACCCGGAGGTTGGTGCGCAGCACGATCTTTTCTCCCACCTCCATCTCGGCCTGGAGTTCCTCCAGGTCCATCCCGGCCTGCGCCAGCATCTGCCGGGCGGCGGATTCGCCGATGAGCAAGTTCGGAAAGTCGGGCAGGTAGTCTATGTCTAAATAGCTGCTATGGTCAAAGGAAGGGACTTGATCCTTGCGCGCCAGCCTGTCGTCTGGCACCACGCGGAGGATCCCGTCGTAGGGAGAAACACGCGGCCAGGACCACGTACTGAACAGGTTCTCGTCCGGGTCAAGCGCAAGCAAGACCCCCTCGTCCCTCATGCTAGACATGTTCCCCCCGACCAACAGTTCCGCCTCCCGGCTCCCCTCCGCGTAAAAGGCCTGCCAGGGATCCAATGAGATGCCCTCGGTCAGCCGCAGTTGCGCCCTCCCGGCCGCGTCCAGCACTTCTACGACGGGCTCGGCGGTAACTCGCCCCCGAAGGGCAGTGTAGGAGTGGAAGTAACTTCCATCGGGCGTGGTGGGAGATAGCCCCGCCGCATCGAACTGGGCGGCGATATAGGCCGCCGCCCAGGACGGTCCGTCCGAACTGGCGGGTTGTTCCTCCGCTTCTACATCGGCTTGAGCCAGTTGGGCCACGTCGTCCCAGGCCCGGTTCGCATCGAACTGGCGGGCCATCTCGGCGAATTGGGCCTCGACACCGGTGCTTAGCAGGAGAGAGCGCGCGCCGACGAGGACCAGCGTGACCACCAGAAGGAACCGAAGCACCGACCAACCGCTGGGATGGAACCGCCCCCGCTCGATGAACCGCTGCAAGCCATAGCCGAAGAGGTTAAAGCCCAGGATGGAGACGAAGAAAGCCGCCGCTGGTGCGAGGGGGAACCAGGGATAGGAGCGGAACCAGCGCCAGGAGCTGCCCAGCATCGCCCCCCAGTCGGGCACGTCGAAATAGTGGTACGCCTCCCTGGCCGCCTCACTGACGCCGACGCGCCCGCCGCCGATAAAGACGTGGAGAAAGCCCAGCTCCCCCAGCAGGAGCAGCGCGCTCCCCATCTCCAGCGCCGCCAGGGCCAGGAAAGTTGCCAGGAGGTTGGGCAGCACGTGGCGGCTGAGGATTCCGGCCGGACTGAGCCCCACCGCCCGCGCGGCCAGGATGTAGAGTTCATTGCGGATGGCCAGGACGTGGCCTCTCACGATCTGGGCGACCTCCCCGCAACCGACCAGCGAGATGGCCACGATGAAAGCAACCTGCCCCCGCTGGATGCCGACGGCAAAGATGACGAGCATCGCCAGGATCAGGCCGGGGATGGCCGCCAGAAACTCGGCCAGGGCCGTGACGGCCCGGTCAAAGGGGCGGCCCGGCCACCAGCCGGCGATCGTGCCCAGCACGAGCCCCAGCAGCAGCCTCACGACGGTGGCGAAGAATGCCATGACCAGGGTCGTCCTGGCACCGAAGAGGAGAAGCGAAAGCTGATCCCGCCCCAGGTTGTCCGTCCCCAGGGGGTAGAGGTCACCGGGAAGGAAGGGGGCTTTGTGCAATTCCCCGTCAATCCACTGCAGCGGCTTTACCAGGAAGGGATTGTGGGGAGCCACCTCCGGCCCCAAGACGGCGGTCAGGACGAGGAAGGCGACCAGCACAGAGCCGATGATAAAGTAATAGCCCCGCACCGCCCGACCCAGTCGCTGCCAGAAGGTAAGAGTTCTCATGTTGCACCGACCTGCGCGTCCCGCAGCCGGGGGTCCATGAGCGGGTAGAGGACCTCCAGAAGCAGGTTGACCAGGACGAAGAGCAGGGCGAGGGGCAGGGTCATCCCGACCACCGTGTTGGTATCCTGGGTCTGGATGGCTGTCAGAAGCCCCTGGCCGATCCCCGGCCAGTTGAATATGTACTCGACGATAGGGAGGGCTGCCAGGCTGTAGCGCAAAGAGACCCCCACAGTGGTCATGATGGGCACCCCGGCGTTGCGCAGCACGTGCAGCAGGAGAACCGCGCGGGGGCTCAGCCCTTTGGCGACCGCGGTGCGGACGTAATCGGCCTCCAGAATCTCCACGAGGGCGTTGAAGCTGAGGCGCGTCACCGCGGCGGCGGGGCGGGCCGCCAGAACCAGCGCGGGCAGGAGCAGGTGAGCATCCCACCCAAACCCGGCAACAGGGAGAACGTGCGCGCCGGTGCTGCGGTACAGCCAGACGCTAAGCCAGATCAGGAGCATGGCGGCGAAGAAACTGGGGGTGGAGATGCCCAGCGTCGAGGCAAAGAGCAACAGCCCGGAAAGGCGGGTCGCGCGCCGGAGGGCGGCACCGATCCCCACGACGAGGCCCACCACCGCCGCCAGCGCCAGGGCCGCCGCCAGAAGCCCCAGCGATATAGGCAGGGCGCGGGCCAATTCAACGACGACGGGCGTGCCGGCAACGGTTTGGTAGGGGGATGCCACGACCCCCAGGTCTCCACGAACCAGGCCCTTCAGATAACTGGCCGTAAACCCTGCGGCGGTAGGGAGCGCCGCCGGCAATGCCCCCAGGTCTCCCACCCGACCCAGGTCCACGACCAGCGCCTCGAAAAAGACCAGGGCGACCACGAGCAAGGCGGCGGAAACGAGCCGCCAGGTCAAAGGCAGCAACACATTCGCCACTCCACCCAGCAGGCCTGCGGGAATCTGTGAGGTGGCGCGAACTCTACGTGCCGCCACTGATCCCTCAGAAGAGGACAGGGGATATTCCGGCGCGGCCTGCGGCTTTACCGATGCGAGTTCCTGCCGCCGTTCGGCAAAGTGTCGATGGATGCCTTCTGCCGCCTGCACGAGTTGCGGGTGATCTGGGTCCAACTGCCGCACGCGATCCAGGAATTGATAGGCTTCACGCTCGCTTGGCGCGGTGACCGCCAACCACAGGCAGGCACTGGCGCTGTGCGGGTCATACTTTAGCGATTCGAGGAAGGCCGCCCGCGCCTCTTTTATCCGTCCAACGCGCGCAGCGGCGGTGCCGCTTGAGCGCAGCTCGGCCGCCTTCCGCATGACATCGGGGGATATCGTCATTCCTTCTCCATTGGAATATATACACACAACCTCGCCCGCAGGTTCACCTCTCTGCGCCACGGGGAGCGGGCAGGCCCGTACTTTACTCCGTGGTCACGGTTCCAACCGTCCATGCGTCGACGAATTCCTGGTCCGAGATGGAGCCATCCGCCCACGCCTCCAGCGTAGACCCATCCACTACGGTCACTCTGAGCCCCACGTCGCTCTCCCCACCAGGTATGACAGCCAGGCGAATGCCGCCGTCAATGGGAGGATGAACCCGAGTCATCACCCGGGCCACGGCCAGGGCGACGAGCACCGTCTGGGCTTGAAATACGCGTCCCTCGACGGCGTAGGAGCTTGAGTAGCGAACGGACGCCCATCGTGGCTCACCCCCTATCGTGATCCTCACCGTATGGAGAGCGACCCCGCGAGCGGCCATCTCTTCTTTCACCAGCGCTATGGCTTCGACCTCTGTCAGCGGACCGGGCGCAGGCGTTGGCATTCGAGTCTCAACGGGGGTCAAGGTAGCGGTCGGGGGCGGGGCACTCGGGGAAATTGCCAGGGGGGACTGGCAGGCCACACACAGCCAGGCAAACAGGCACAGGGCAATGCCATCACCAGCAATGGGCCTCATCCCAGTCAACTAGATTACCCCCATAGGCAGAACCACGTAGACGACCAGCGTCAGGAAAGAATCGACAGCGGCGCCGATGCAAAACGGAATCACCCCACCAGAGGAAGAGCCACGTAGATGACCAGGATGAAGAAGGAATCAACGGCTGCAAAGACCAGGTAGGGGGCAAAGATGGACTGGCCACGCCCACGCTTCAGGGTAACCCACGCCACGCCCGCAGACAAACCAGCTAGAAGCAGTGGAAAGATCCACCGCCCCACGAGAAAGCCCAATGAAGGGGACAGCAGAGAGCCAAACGGAAACCGGGCCAGCAGATCGGGGAAAAGGAAAAGCTGAGCCCCCAGGTGCAGGATCAGGGCGATGACAAGCGCACGGCGGCCGCGGGGGTCCGAGATCTCGGACTCGCCCGTGATCAAGGCGAAGACGAGCAGCCACCCGATGGGAATGAACATCCAGACCAGGACGAGGGGGGCGAAAAAGAGTGAGGATAAGACGTACATCGCCCCACTGAGGATTTTGTCCACGACGTCATAGGCGGTGACACGGTTGAGCGCCTCCCGGGCCTGGGGTAAGGTGCTGGCGTAGATCACCTGGTAGCGGCTAAAGCCGGCCGTGTCGATCCACGCCAGGTGCAGGTTGCCGCTCGGGTCAACCGCCACGTTCGGTTGCAAGGAAGCCCCCCTGGACGCGTTGACGATTTCGTGCCCCGTGATTTGCCCAGGCCCCACGTCAATCGCCGCGATCTGGAGCATCTCGCTGCCACCCGGCCCGGAAACCTGGGTGAAGCAGGCCAGCACCTGGCGCGCCGGATGACCCTCCAGGAACCACGGCTGGCCCGTCATACTGGGGTCAGCGCCCGGGAAAGCCACGTAAACTGCCCCGCCCGTCACCTCCGGAAGTGGGTAATCGAATGTGTCCGCGACGTCGCGTGGGCTCAAGGTGGGCTGGGGGAAAGCCTGGTAGAAGCTAAAGTCCCGGACATCTCCCCGCTCACGCACCTCCAGGACCCAGACCAGGTAGACCGATCGCTCGTCCAGCCCCAGCCACGGCCCGTCGAACGTGGCACCGGCCGTCGGTCCGCCAAGCAAGCCCATCTGGACCAGAGGTTCACTCGCCACAATGTCCGAGCCCAACGCCCGGCGCTGGGGGTCGTAGACAGCGTAGTGAAATCTGGGCCGTTCCGCCTCCGACTCCACCCTCCAGGCCAGGTGCACGAAACCCTGACGGTCCACCTGGGCCACCGGCAGTATCCCATCCTGGATCAGCATTTCTGCCGGGACGACGACCTCTCCCGACCAGTCCAACGCAGCGTGGTAGCAGCCGGGACGGCTGTAGACGTTGTCGGACCAGAAGACTTGTACCGTCCGGCCAACAGGATCGAGCACCATCGAACTGTGGGCCGCTCGCCATTCAGGTGGCGAGAGGGCGGTTGCTTCCTGGACCACGGCGCCATCAGCCGACAGACGGGCGTAAAAGAGTTGCAGGCCCCGCTCCCGCTTGTCCAGCCAGGTGAGATGCATCTGGCCCGTGGCGTCCATCCGGAGCTGAGGCTTCAGTGGCGAGTCGGTGCGCAGATCAAGCGGCTGCTGGACGACCACATCGGCACGCTCGTTCAACCGGGCAAAGTTCAACTTGTGCTCGAGCCCGACCCACACCATGAAGCTGTGCCCCACATCGTCCACCTGCAATGCCACCTGGTTGTTCAGGGTGGCTATCCCCACCAGCTTTCCGTTGCTCCACCGGTCCGAAGCGCGAGGCGTGGTCGCCGGGGCCAGCCCGCAGCCTGTGGCCACCAGGAGCAGCAGGGTCAAGCCGACTGCCAGGAGCAGAGAGGGACGCAGCAATACATTTCTAACCCGCATGATCTATCCCCTTGCGATCACAACGTGCACGGCACCGCAAAAGTCACGCTGAGCTTGGTTGTCATTCTGAGCGTAGCGAAGAATCTCCTGTCATGCACAGGCGGAGAACTCGATGTTCTCCGCCTGAAAGAAATCGCCAAAAGGCCCCAAGCCAAGGCCACGAACCGCTTCTGTCCGTCTATGTGGTCCCCCGCATCTGCGGGTCCAGCGCGTCCCGCAGCCCATCGCCCAGGAAGTTGAAGGCCAACATGATCAGGGAGAGCGTCAAAGCCGGAAAAAAGATCAGGTGCGGATCCGCCCGGATGGCCCGCCAGCCCTCGTTAAGCATCTGGCCCCAACTGGGGAACGGCGGCGGCACGCCCAGGCCGATAAAGCTCAGGGTGGCCTCGAACATGATCAGTTGCGGGATACCCAGCGTGACGGACACGATGATGGGTCCCAGGCTGTTGGGCAACAGGTGACGGGCGATGATGGCCAGGTCCCTGGCACCGACCATGCGCGCCGCCAGCGTGTACTCTTTCTCCTTGATGGAGAGGAACTGGCCGCGCACCAGGCGCGCCGTGCCCATCCAACTCACCAGCGAAATGCCCAGCACCATGTTGCGTATCGCCGGAAAGCCGGCCGTAGAACCCAGGATCACCATGATCAGGATGATAAAGAGGAGGGTGGGAAAGGCGTACATGATATCCACGAAGCGCATCATCAGCGTGTCCACGCGACCACCCAGGTAGCCCGACACGGACCCATAGGACAGGCCAAAGACCATGATCACCAGCGAGCCCAAGATGCCTACGGCAATGGATATCCGGCCGCCGTAAATGATCCGGCTAAAGACGTCCCGCCCATATTTGTCAGTCCCCATGATGTGCGGGAACCTCCCCTCCGCCGTCCTCCGCAGGCCAGGAGATGCCCTGGTGTTCTCGAAATCAACCTCCTTGTAGCCGTAAGGGGCCAGCAGGGGGCGAGCGTCCCGCTGGAAGGCCCAGGCGACGATGCCATCGTCGGCAAAGAAGACAGCCACGACGACGACGATGACAAAGATGCCCCCCAGCACGGCGGCCCTGTTGCGTAGCAACCGCCGCCAGGCATCGCGCCACAGGCTCTCGGGCGGGCGCGTGAAATCAAATTCCGCAGCTCTCTGCTGAGCTACAGCCTGTGCACTCATAGTAGTATCTCCCCAAACCTTAACTAATCAAAACGTATGCGCGGGTCCAGAAAGGCGTACGAGATGTCCACCAGGATGTTCAAAAAGACCAGAAGCACGGCATAGACCAGGATGGTGCCCATGATCAGCGTATAGTCACGGTCGGCAATGCTGGTGACGAAAAAGCGCCCGATGCCCGGCACCGAAAAGATGGTCTCGATGATGAAAGAGCCGGTCAACCAGGCCGCCATGAGCGGGCCCAACACAGTGGTCACCGGGATCAGCGAGTTCTTGAGCGCGTGGATGAGGATCACCGACCGCTCCGTCAACCCCTTGGCCCGCGCGGTGCGGATATAGTCCTGACGAATCACCTCGAGCATGCTGGCGCGGGTCAGGCGGGCGACGATGGCCGACCCTCCCGTGCCCAGCGTGATGGCTGGCAGGATCATGTGGCTGAGCCAGGAACCAAAGCTCTCCGTACCCCAACGGGCCAGGGGGAGGGCTGGCAGATTGTGCAGGCTGAGCCAGAGCATGATCAAGATGAGCAACAGGCCGAGCACAAAGTTGGGGATGGAAACGCCCAGCATGGCAAAGAACATGGCGATGTAATCCATCCAGGTGTTCTGCTTGAGCGCCGAGATCAACCCCAGGGGGATGCCCAGGCCTACCGCGATAATGACGGCCAACGTGCCCAACTGGGCCGAGACCGAGACGGCCGCCTTCACGATTCCACCGTCGAACAGCACGTTGTTGATCGTGCGCCCCCGGTACTTGTACGAAGGACCCAGGTCAAACCCCAGCAGGCCATGCCGCCCAAAATCCCGGAGGTTGCCGGTGTCGACAAAGTCGCCCACCATGTAACGGATGTACTGCTTCCAGACCGGCTCGTCGAGGTGATAGCGAGCCTCAAAGTTGGCCCGGATCTCGGGCGACATGGGCCGGCCCTGGGTGCTAAAGGGCCCCCCGGGCACCAGCTTCATGGCGCCAAAGACGACCACGGTGACCATCAAGATGACGGGCACCATCCACAAAAACCTTCTGATGATATAGGCGGTCATATCATTTCTCTCCACCGGCTTCAGGGTGCCAGCAGGCTTATGTTCGCACCCTGTCCGGGTAAACTTGCGTTTTACCCAGGCCAGATCACACGTGACGTATGATGGTTCCGATGATGTCCAAATAATGGCAAAAAGAGCTATGTAGCTCTCAGAGCGAGAGCTACATAGCCCAGAGCACACAACCTACGGCAGCTCCCAGTGCGCGAACGCGGGCGCGCCGAAGGGCGGATACTCGAACGTGATGCCGGTCTTGACCAGCGCATTCCGTTCGTAGCCGTGGATGGGGAGGATCGCGACCTCATCCTCACACAGGATCTTGTCGGCCTCCTTGTAGTAGGCCTCGCGCGTGTCAAAGTCGAACTCGGTCCCGGCCAGCTCCATGAGCTCGTCGAAGCGCGCGCTCTCCCAACCGGTGTACTGGAAGGTCGACCTAGGCGCGAAGACGACCTCGAGCTGGTTCTGCGGATCGCCATAGTCCATCACCCACCCCATGCGATAGGCGTTGAACTCGCAGGCCGCCAGCTCCTCCTTGGTGGTGTTGCAGGCATCCAGGTAGTCCAGGTAGACGGCCCACTCGTTGGTGCGCAGCTCCACGTTGATGCTCAGGTTCTCCTCCCACATGGCGGCCACGGCCTCGATGACGTCCTCGTTGTAGTCCGCCCGGTTGAACCAGAACTTTAGCACGGGGAAGCCCTCGCCGCCCGGGTACCCGGCCTCGGCCAGGAACGCCTGGGCCTGCTCGGGATCAAAGGCGTAGCCGCACGTGCCGAATTCCTGGTAGCCCATGATCTTGGGCGGCGTGGTGCACGAGAGCGGCATCAGCCACGGCTGCTGTACCACGTTGTCGATGATCGACTGCTTATCGATGGCCGCGGCCAGCGCCTTGCGCACCAGCACGTCGTCCGTGGGTGCTCGCAGCGTGTTCAGGCCGACGTAGTACACGCCAGGGCGCGGCAGGATACGGAGTTCCTCGCTGAGGACGGGGTCCTCCACGATGCGCGGCATCTCCTCGGAGGGAAGACCGACATCGCCGCTAGAGTGGAGCTCGCCGTTCTCGTACAGGGCCAACGCAGTGGCCGACTCCTGGATGATGGGCAGCGTGATCTTTTCGATCTTGACCGCATCGGCGTTCCAGTAGGTGGGGTTCTTGACCAGCACCACCTCGGCCTCGTGCTCCCAGGCCTCCAGCAGGTACGCGCCGTTGCTCACATAGTTGCCCGGCTCGGTCCACAGATCCCCATACTCCTCGACGATGTCCAGGCGAACGGGGTAAAAGGTCGAGAAGGGCAGGACGGTGTCAAAGTAGGAGGTCGGCGCCTTGAGCGTGATCTCCAGCGTGTAGTCGTCCAGCGCCTTGACGCCCACCAGCTCGGGATCGTCGACCTCGCCCGTGTTGAACCCCTCCGCTCCCTCGACGTCGTACATCAGCCAGGCGTACTCGGCCGCCGTCTCGGGCAACAGCAGCCGGATCACGCCGTCCACGTATTGCTGGGCGACGACGGGCACGCCATCGGACCAGACGGCATCATCGCGCAGGCTGACGGTGTACACCAGGCCATCGTCGGAGAGCGTGTAGCCGGTGGCTCCGGTGGGCTCGATGGAGCCATCGCCCCGGTACTCGAAGAGGCCGTCGATGCACTGGTGGATGATCAGGTGCGACGTGGTGTCGGTCGCCAACTGGATGTCCAGCGTGGGTGGCTCAGTGCCGATGGGGAACCACAACCCCTCCAGCTCCCTCTTGGGTGCCTCGGGCTCCGGGGGTTCGGGGGTGGCCGTGACGATCACCTGCTCAATCACCGTCTCCCCCTCCCTCTCCACGACCCGGGTGACCTCGACCACTTCCGGTTCCGCTGCGGGGGGAGCGCAAGCCGCCAGCAGCGCGCTTCCGATCACCAACGCAACTATCAGAACATACCACTTCTTGCTAAGCATTTCCTCCTCCTTACTGTATCAAGATAGGCTCGTACAAAAGCTTCTGAACGGGATTCCCTTGCCCTGGTGCGTGATATTCCTCCCTGCGCATCACCTCCTTTCCGCTCCGTATCCCCCCCGTAGGGCCCCCCCACCACCAATGGGCGCCTGACCTAATCCGCCTGTTGTCTTTGAGGCTGTACCAGGTGACAGGCACAAAAATGCCCGGGCTTGATCTCGACGAACTCTGGTTCCACCTCAAAGCAAGTCTCTATGGCCACCGGGCAGCGGGTGCTAAAGTTGCACCCCTTGGGAGGGTTAGCCGGGCTGGGCAGGTCCCCCTCCAGGATGATCCGCTGCCGCTTCTCCTCCACCTCCGGGTCTGGCACCGGCACCGCCGACATCAGCGCCTGGGTGTAGGGGTGGAGCGGGTTCAGGTAGATCTCGTCCCGGTCGGCCAACTCCACGAGCTTGCCCAGGTACATCACCGCCATGCGGTCGCTGATGTGTCGGACCATACTCAGGTCGTGGGCGATGAACAGGTAGGTCAGATCCAACCGATCCTGCAACTCCTCCAGCAGGTTGACCACCTGGGCCTGGATGGAGACGTCCAGCGAGGAGATGGGCTCGTCGCAGATGATCAGGTCGGGGTTGAGGGCCAGTGCGCGAGCAATGCCGATGCGCTGCCGCTGCCCGCCGGAGAACTCGTGGGGGTAGCGGTTGACAAAGTAGGGGTTGAGCCCCACCAGCGCCAAAAGCTCCTGCACCCGCTCCCGCTTCTCCCTCCCACGCGCAACCCCGTGCACCTCCAGCGGCTCGCCGACGATGGAACCCACCGTCATGCGCGGGTTCAACGAGGCGTAGGGGTCCTGGAATATCATCTGCATCCGGCGGCGCATGCGGCGCAGGTCGCCGCCCCCGAGGCTCACCAGGTCCGTGTTGTCAAAAACGACCTGCCCGCCCGTCGGCTCATACAATTGGAGCATCGTCCGGCCCACGGTGGTCTTGCCACTGCCGGTCTCGCCGACCAGCCCCAGCGTCTCTCCCTTGTAGATCTCGAAACTGACGTCATCCACCGCCTTGATATCGCCGATGTGGCGCTGGATAATTACACCTCGTGTGATGGGGAAATACTTTTTAAGACGGCGAACCTCGACCAGGGGCACTCTCTCAGCGGCCATTACCCGACCCTCCCCGCTACGTGTTCCCACCGCCAGCAGGCCACGATGTGATTCTCCCCATCCGTCTCCTCCAGTGGCGGCATCTCCTCCAGGCACTGGTCTACCGCGTACGTGCATCGGGCAGCGAAGGGGCAGCCCGGCGGCAAGCCAATCAGGTCGGGCGGCAGGCCCGGGATGGAGATCAACTTGGTGCCGGGGGCTTCGTCCAGCCGGGGCAACGACCCCAGCAGCCCGATCGTGTAGGGATGGCGCGGTCGCCCGTAGATGTCCTTCACGTTACCCCGCTCGACAATGTAGCCAGCGTACATCACGTTGACCTTCCTGGCCAGCCCTGCGATGACTCCCAGGTCGTGCGTGATCCACATCACCGCCATCCCCAGTTGCTCCTGGAGCCGCTTCACCAGGTCCACGATCTGGGCCTGGATCGTGACGTCCAGGGCGGTGGTGGGCTCGTCGGCGATAAGAAGTTGGGGATTGCAGGACAGGGCCATGGCGATCATCGCCCGCTGGCGCATGCCGCCGGAGAATTGGTGGGGATAGTCATCCAGCCGCTGGCGAGCCTCCGGGATGCCGACCATGGCCAGCAGTTCACCAGCTCGCTCTCGCGCCTGCGCGTCATCCATCCCCTGGTGGAGCTTGAGCGTTTCCATGATCTGGAAGCCGATGGTGTACACCGGGTTGAGCGAGGTCATCGGGTCCTGAAAGACCATCGCGATCTCGGCCCCACGCACGTGGTGCATGTCCGCCTCACTCACCTTCAACAGGTCACGCCTGTCAAACCAGACCTCCCCTGCCTCGATCTTTCCCGGTGGGCTGGGGATCAGGCGCATGATGGAGAGGGCGTGCACGCTCTTGCCACAGCCGCTCTCACCGACGACTCCCAGGGTCCCTCCCTCCTCGAGCGTGTAAGAGACCCCGTTGACGGCGTGCACCACCCCGTCCTCGGTGTAGAAGCGGGTGACAAGGTTCCTCAAATCGAGCAAGATGTTCTGAGGTTGGTTCGGTTGATAATCAGACATAACGCCCCTTCATGTGATGGCTCAGAGCAATGCATGGCGTACATTATACCCAAACGCCCATGAAAGTGCAACCTCGCCAACGAGTAGAACATCCCTCCTCAGGTCGTGGAAGGGTTCGAATCAGGACGCCTAAAACGCCAGCCCCAGCAGAAAACCGTACTGGTCAAGCAGGCGTGTCAAACGAGGGTCGCGCCTCCAGTCCACCCATCCGTCCTGAGGCCACATCCAGAAAGCAATCTGTGCAGAGAGAAACGCATCTAACCCGGCTAATTGGGCCATCACCACCCGATAGCCCCTGGAGAGCCAAAGTCCCAGCAGGCTCCACACCGTTGGCCGCCCCGCGCGCGCACGGATGCGCTCCCAAACCCACGATGGCGGGGAGGCCCCGGCCACCCTGCCCCGCAGCACCCACCGGATCAGCCCGTCCAGCTCGTCCGCGGCACGTCTCTCCAGCACACGTCTACGTAAAGTCATACGCCACCTCGGGGACCAACCTGCGCTCCCGTTCCACGATCGCCTTCCTCAGCCGACCGCGGGCGTAGTGAAGACGGGATTTGACCGTCCCTTCTGGGACACCGGTCACGTAGGCGATCTCTTTCAGGCTCAGTCCCTCCAGGTAGTGCAGGATGATGACGACGCGGTGACGGGGGGGCAACGCGTCAATCGCTTGTTGCAGGATTTGCCGCCATTCCTGCTCTTCCGCCAACGCCTCAGGATGCTGCTGGGCGGGCGATGCCCAACGGTCAAGCGTGCCCTGGATGGAGTGCAACCATCGCTTCACCCGGCTTGCCCAACTGTAGGACAGGTTCACGGTGACGCGGTAAAGCCACGGCCCCAAGGGCACAGTCTCATCAATCCTGTCAGCATAGGTATAGACCCGGAGAAACGCCTCCTGAAGGATGTCCTCAGCCGCCCCCTCATCACAGGTGATCGCCAGAGCGGTCCGATAGACCAACATCTTGTACCGCTCGTACAGTTCACCCAGGCTCTCCAGGTCACCCCTTCGAAGGCGAACGACGAGCCGGCCGTCTGTGTGCTGTTCGGTCATCTACCCTCCAGGTATGATAACGCATGTGATATACTCCCAAGGACTCTAAAAGGTTCAATCACGCTCAGGGGAAATCTCGTCCGCCCACCGGACCAGCAGTTCCCGATCTCGCGGGGTCAAATCGGCCCGTGCTGGGAGATCGGGGCGTCGCTCGAAAGTGCGGCGCAGGGCCTGCTCGCGACGCCAGCGGGCGACGGCGGCGTGGTTCCCGGAACGCAACACCTCGGGCACCTCCCAGCCCCGGAAGACAGCGGGCCTGGTGTAGTGTGGCCCCTCCAGTAACCCGCTGGCATGGGAATCCTCGAAAGCAGCGCCGGGGTGTCCCAACACGCCCGGCAGCAGCCGGGTCACGGCGTCAATGACGACCATCGCCGCCAACTCCCCACCGGTGAGTACATAGTCGCCGATGGAGATTTCATCGGTCACCAGAAACCGGCGCACCCGCTCGTCCACCCCCTCATATCGCCCGCAGACGAGGACGATGCGTGGGCAGCGGGCCAACTCGGAAGCGATCGTGTGTGTAAACAAGCGACCCTGAGGGCTCAGGAGTATGATCGGTACATCCTCGTCTCCCGCCAGAATCGCTTCCACGGCGGCGAATATGGGCTCCGGCTTCATCACCATCCCACCTCCCCCACCATAGGGAGCATCGTCGGTGACGTGATGTTTGTCGGTCGCATAATCGCGGATGTTATGCAGCACGACAGAAAGGCGGCCGCTCTCCTGAGCTCGTTTCAGGATACTCTCCTCCAGAGGGCCGCTGAATATGGAAGGAAAAAGAGTGAGGACGTCGAAATACACCACTGGATCAGCCCAACAGGCCAGCGTATACCGGATCGGATGACGACAGTAGATATTCTAGCACAGGTGCAGTTGGAGGACAAGCCTGGATCTTAACTCAGCCCGGCAACGCTGCCCGCAGCACGCGCAACCAATTGCCCCCCAGAACGGTGACGATGTCTTCCTCGCTATACCCCAGTTCGCCCAGCGCCGGGCCAATGCGAGCCAGGTCCGCGACGGTGTCCAGCCCGGCCGGCGTACTCTCAGCCCCAAAGACGCCGTCAAAGTCGGAGCCTAACCCGACGTGGGCCGCGTCCCCCACCACCTGGCAGACGTGATCGACGGCAGCCGCCACATCGGCGACGGTGACCGCGTCTTTGGCGCCACCCTTCGTCCAGCCAGGCTGCAGGAAAGGATTGTAGGGCACGATGCCGATGACGCCGTCTCGTTCGACCAGGCGCCGGATCATCTCGTCAGAGAGTTGGCGGGAGCCAGGCACCCGGGCACGGGGGTTGGCGTGAGTGGCGACGGTCCGGCCTTCGAAGCGGTCGATCGCCTCGAAGAACGATTCTTCCGCCAGATGGCTGACGTCCAGCACCAGACCCAGGTCAGCCATCACATCCAACAACCCGCGCCCGGCGTCGGTGAGCGGGCCAGGGACAGCGTTACCCCCAGCGTATCGGGACCCTGCCGCCCAGGAGAGCCCCACCAGCCGCACGCCTCGCTCGAACCACGCCTCGGCCTCGGCAGGCTCTCGAATGGGGTCCGCGCCTTCCATCAGCGGGACGATACCCACCTGGGGCACCCCACTCTCCCAACGGGCAAGCACGCCGTCGAGATGGGCACAGTTCCCGATCAACGTGACCCGGTCGTCTTTGTCGGCCAGGCGGTGGTAGAAATCGAGCTGCGCCTGGCCCAACGTGTGGGCCTCTTCGGCAGTGGCGTAGGCGTGGGGCTCCCGCGAGCCGCGGCGAGCAGGCAGGACAAAGATCGTGCCAAAGACGACCGCCACGCCGCCGGCCAGCCACTCCGGCAGGCCCACCATGCACAGGCCATAGCGCCGGGAGACATCGGTCCCCTCCTCCAAACGGCGGGTCTCGAGCGCGCTGCGACGCACGTCACGGCCCAGCGCGAGTGCGTTCCAGGCGACGTCCTCGTGAGCATCCACGATGAGCATAGACATCCCCTCCGAACCAACCTGAATAACCAAGTCTACCATAGCTGGCGCGTTTGACAACCAGGCCCAACCGCCATATACTTGGGGACCAGGAGCGAGACGTGAAACCTCAAGCGCAAAACTGGCGAGGAGGCAAACAATGACCGACGATTCCCGGCTGGTGATGAGAGAGGGCCCTCAACCTGGTCAAACCTTTGTACTGGATCAGGATTCGCTCACGCTGGGGCGAGATCCAGGCAACGAAATCATGATCGGTGACCCGCAGGTCTCCAGGCAGCACGCGCGCATCACGCGGCAGGGCGGTCTGACGGTGATCGAGGACGCGGGAAGCACAAACGGCACGTTCGTCAACGGGCTGCGACTGGCCGGCCCCCACACACTGACCGACGGCGACGTGATCAGCCTGGGCGATGCGGTGACGTTGTCGTACCACAGCGCGGACATCGCCATGACAGAACCGCTGGGCAGACAGCCCACTGTATCGACAGCGCCGCCGAGCTACGAACCACCACCCCCGCCACCGCCGAGCTACGAACCATCGCCGACCTACATGCCCACACCTCCTCTATCCGCACCGCCAGTCGAGGAGACGCAGCGCAGGACCTGGCTGTGGGTTGGGTGCGTTCTCGTGGTGCTGCTCGTCGTGGGCGCTTGTGCCGTGGTGTTCGTGCTCGATTATCTCAAGCTGCTCCCGGCCATCTTTTACGAGCCGCTGCGCTGGCTGGGTATCACCTAATCCCGCATCCAAGTGTCCTACTTTTCCACGACGGCTTCCAGCAGTCGACGGGTGAGCGCTTTGGCACCGGCCCCGGCATCGCCGGCTGGCCCCACACAGCCAGGACAACCGTCGGCACACGGGCAGCGGCGCACCACGTCCAGCGCGGCCCCCAGCAGGTCGTCGCGGAGCTCATATAGCCGTGTGCTCAGCCCGGCACCGCCCGGCGCGCGATCGTAAAGCGTGACGGTGGGGAGACCAGTCTCCGGCGCCCGAGCCTGGACGGCCGAACCCAGGTCACCGGGGTCGCACATGAGGTATAATGGAGCCAGGTTCCGCAACAGGTAGGCCAGGCCGCTCAGCGCCCCACGCGCCCCCCGCGTCCGCTCGACGCGGCGGTGGCAGGCCGGGCACAGCGTGATCAAATTCTCCAACCGGTTGGCAAGTTGGTACAGGTCATTGACACCCGGGACGTAGCCAAACGCGCGGAAGGGCGTGATGTGATGGACATCGTGCTGGCGGCCCTCCCGCTCGGGCGCGCCACAGTGCCGGCAGCGGTACCCATCGCGAGCGCGGGCCACGTCCCGCTGCGCGGGCCAGTTGGGGCCGTAATCGGCCGGAGGTGGAAGGACGCCGGCCTCCTGTAGCCGCACCGTGAGCTCCCCGGACAAGGCTACCCAATAGCCGATGGTGCGCAACTCCTGTTCCGGCAGGTCGATGAGTGCCCAGGCCAGCACCTCGTGGGTATAGCGCTTGATCTTGCGGTAACCGGTGGCGCGGGTGGTGACGAGCAGTTCGCCGCAGGCTGAGCGGGCGGAGGAAAGAGGCGGGTCGGAGCGGAATACCTCCAGCACCCGCACGTCCGTCGTGGCCGAGGCGCGGGTGTAGTAGTCGACTTCGGCAGCCCGCACGCGGGCCAGCCCCTCCTCCCAGTCAAGCGACTCGACGACGTAGGTCGCCCCGGCGTGCAGGTAGACGGCTCCTTCGTGGATCAGCATAGGCGCGCTGGGGCGATCCATCTGGCCGATCACCTGTGGCGGGCCTGTGCTGAGCCCCGTCGAAGTGCCCGCGCTGAGCCCCGTCGAAGTGCCCGTGCTCACGTCCTGGATGACGACGTTGTCCGGCGTGTTGGTGCGCAGGGAGAGGCCACCGGCCGGGTACCCCTCGCCGATCCAGGTGTAATGCCCGTCGTGGCGATACAGTACCCCCTCCTCGGCCAGCACGTCCAACACCGCCCCCGCGTCGCTCAAGTCGCCAAAGCGCTCACCGGGCTCGAACGGCAACTCAAAGGCCGCGCACGCCAGGTGGCTGGCCAACACGGCCAGGTTGTCCGGGTCGAGCAGGGCCCGCTCGACCGGCTGCCCGAAAAAGTAGCGCGGGTGGGTGACCAGGTACTGGTCGAGCGGAAGCGCGCTGGCGACCAGCACCGCGACCGAGAGCCCCGCCCGCCGCCCGGCGCGCCCGGCCTGCTGCCAGGCGCTCGCGATGGTGCCCGGATAACCGGCCATCACGCAGGCGCTCAATTGCCCGATGTCCACGCCCAACTCGAGCGCGTTGGTCGCGACGACGCCGCGCACCGCCCCCTCGCGCAACCCACGCTCGATATGGCGTCTCTCGGTGGGCAGATAGCCGCCCCGGTAGCCCTGCACCGCCTGCGGGACGTCCCCGGCGGCGGCAACGGCATCGCGCAGATAGCCCAGCAGCACCTCGGTGGTCAGCCGGGCGCGGGCAAAGACGATGGTTTGCACGTCGGCCTGGAGGAAACGCGCGGCGATGTCCTTCGCCGCCAACGCGGCGCTGCGCCGGATGCCGAGCTGGGGGTCCACCAGCGGAGGGTTATACAGGATAAAGTGCTTGTCCCCCCGTGGAGCACCGTCGTCGTCCACCAGCGTGACGGGGGCCTCGATGAGCCGCTCGGCCAGTTCGCGCGGGTTGGCGATGGTCGCGGAGGCGCAGATGAAGCGGGGATCAGCGCCATAGAAGCGGCACACCCGCCGCAGCCGTCGCAGCACGTTCGCCACGTGCCCGCCAAAGACGCCCCGGTAGGTATGGAGTTCGTCGAGCACGACGGTGCGCAGGTTGGAAAAGAGCCGCGCCCAGCGGGTGTTGTGGGGCAGGATACCGGTGTGGAGCATGTCGGGGTTCGTGACCAGGATCCGGGCCTCGCGGCGGATGGCGGGCCGGTGTGAGGAGGGGGTATCGCCATCGTAGGGGCGGACGGCGATCGGAGATTCGAGATTCGAGATTAGAGATTGGAGATTGGAGATTTGGTCGTGCGCCAGCGCCTTGGTCGGGAAGAGGTAAAGCGCACAGGCAGCGGGATCGTGGAACAGCGTGTTGAGCACCGGCAGGTTGTAGGCCAGCGTCTTGCCCGAGGCGGTGGAGGTGGCCAGGACGACGTGCTCCCCCGCCAGCACCGCCTCGACAGCCTGGGCCTGGTGGACGTAAGGTTGGTCAATACCATCGCGACGGGCGGCGGCGACCAGGCGCGGGTCAAGCCTGGCCGGCCAGGGAGCGACGCGGGCCGGCCGGGTCGGGATGCGCTCCCAGGCGGTCACGCAGCGCATGAGCGCCGGGTCTTGCCGGAAGGCAGCCAGGACATCGGACAGAGACATGGTGAATCCCCCGAGGGTCACGTACGATTATAGACGCTGAGCCAGGACAGCGCAAGTGGGCGTGGCAGTGGGTTTTTCGAATGGGCCGCTGGGTGTATTTCAGGTGGGGGGCAGGTCCAGGTGCCTGGCACCTATCTCGTCTCGTATCACGTTGACAGCCTCGCACTGTCGTGATAGTATTGGCTGGACGCCGGGAACTGGATGGCGAATACTGGTTGCTGGAAGGTGGAGGATGCTCGACAGAGACAAGGTAGAAGCCGTGCTGTTCGATCTGGACGGGACGCTGATGGATACCGACGACCAGGCGGTTGAGAAGCTGGCGCACCAGTTGCAGCGGCTGCGCTGGCCCCATCCGCATCGGACCGCCCGCCGCCTCATCATGGCCTCCGAGACCCCCGGCAACATGCTGATGACGGTGGTCGACGTGCTCGGGCTGGATGCACCGCTGATGGGGATCACCAACCAGCTCCGTCGATGGCGTGGCTTGCGCACGCGGTCCGATTTTCGCATCGTCGCGGGTGCGGAGGAGATGCTCGCCGCACTGAAAGGGCGGTACCGGCTGGCGGTCGTCACCACGCGGGGACTGGATGAAGCACGGGCGTTCGTCGATCAACACAATCTGCACGGGATCTTTGAGGTGCTGGTGACCCGCGAAAGCACCTGGCGGCTCAAGCCCCACCCGGCCCCCATCCGGCACGCGGCCCAGTTGCTGGGGGTGCCCGTCGAGCGGTGCGCCATGGTGGGGGACACGACGGTGGACGTCAAGTCCGCCCGGCGGGCGGGGGCGTGGGCAGTGGCAACGCTGTGTGGCTTCGGCGAGCGCGAGGAACTGGAGCGGGCCGGCGCGCACGTGATCCTGGAGCACACCGCGCACCTTTCATCGTTATTGTGACAGGCCGCCTCCACGATCGTGCCGCCTGCCGTTGGGGGAGCGAAAGAATGAACGCCTGCATCGCGTACGCCCGGATGGACTCGCCGGTTGGGCCGGTGTGGATAGCCACGACCGGGCGGGAATCTGCGCCGTGGGGCTGGGCGCCGGGCAGCCGGAGCGCTTCTTTGCCTGGCTGGCCCGGCACATCGGTCCGCAGCCACCGTGTGAGAATTCCGTCGCGCTGGCCCCCGCGCTGATCCAGTTGCGCGAGTACTTTTCCCGCGCCCGGCGCGAATTCGATCTGCCGCTGGACGCGCGCGGCACGGCCTTCCAGCAGGCCGTATGGGCCGAGCTCGCCGGTATCGCCTATGGGGCGACGACGACGTACGGGGAGATCGCCCGGCGCATCGGACGGCCTCGGGCCCCACGGGCGGTGGGTGCCGCGGTAGGGGCCAACCCGCTGTCCATCCTGATCCCCTGCCACCGGGTGGTCGGGGCGGGAGGTTCGCTGACCGGCTACGGCGGCGGGTTGGAGGCGAAAGCAGCGCTGTTGCAGTTGGAAGGCGTGCTGTTGCGCTGACACAGCCGCCGGGACAGACGTCCCTGGCAAGATCTTTATCTGATCGGAGGAGAAAGCGATGAGGAACGAACGGCGTGCATCCATGCTCCTGGCCTGTGTCGGGCTCGTGGCGAGCGTCCTGGCGTGCAACGCGCCGACACCGACACAAGTCCCATCTCTCGTCGGGACGCCTGACGCCGCATCCCCCGTACCGGCGCAGGAGACGCCGTTGCCCTCAGCCACACAGGTCCCGCCAGAGGCAACGCCCACGACTGCACTGCCAACGGCCACAGAGGCAGCGGCCACACAGGCAGCGCCCACGGAGACGCCGTCTGGGACCATGCCCCCCACTCCGTCCGCGGCGCGGCCCACACCAGCGCCACCGGTCAGCACCGGCCCGCTGGACTTTGCCGTGCCAGGACGGCTCGACGCCTGGCAGCCCCTGGACAACGGTGGGTACGAAGCGACGATCATCCTGAACATCACGGGAGGCGCACCTCCCTACACCGTCCACCACGACCTGGACGTCTTTGTCACCGAGGAGACTGACCCGGCGATCGTCTTCGAAGCACAGGGGTGCAGCGCGCTCGTGCACACCATCATCGTCGAATCAACTGACGGGCAGAGCGTCACGCACGACTATTGGATCCCGGTCCCCTGGTGCGACTAGCCTATGATACCCTCGCGGCAGCTTTCGGGAAGGTGGCTCGCTTGCCGGCAGCTTGATTTCCAAAGCTTGCGTGGTATAATCTACGATCTGGGGAACACAGATGACACAGTTGACGCGCAGAGAATTCCTCAAGCTGAGCGGTGCCGCGCTGGCCGGAGTCGCACTGTTGCCGCTGCCCCCCCGCGACCTGGCTGCACGCACGGGTGTGCGGCTGGGACGGGTCGCCGAGTGGTCGGTCCAGGTGCACACAGAGCCAGACCATAGCGCCCCCATCGTGCGCCACCACCGGCGCGACGACGTCATCACCTACTTTGACGAGGTCGAAGCCGAGGGCCGTAACCCGCACAACCCCACCTGGTTCCGCGTCATCGGGGGCTACATCTACTCATCCGACGTCCAGCCGGTCGAGGCGCACCTCAACGCGCCGCTGCAACACCTCCCCCGTGAGGGGTTGTGGGGAGAGATCAGCATCCCCTACACCGACGCCCGCCACGCCCCGTCACCCGACGTCTACGGCACCTATCGCCTGCGCTACAGTTCAGTCTATCGCATCGCCGAGGCGGTGTGGGGCACGGACCACCGGCTGTGGTATCGGCTGCACGACAACCTGGTCCCCGGCGCCCGCCGCTACGTCCCGGCCGAACACGTGCGCCCCATCCTCCCCGAGGACCTGACACCGATCTCGCCCCACGCCCGCGACAAGCGCATCGAGATCTCGCTCGCCGACCAACTGCTCGTGGCCTTCGAGAACGACGAGGAGGTATTGGCCACCCGCATCTCGGGTGGTGTGGGAGGCGACCGCGCCACCCCGCGAGGAGATCACCACATCGTGTTCAAGGCTCCCTCGCGCCACATGGTGGGCGAGGATTTTGACCTGCCCGGCGTCCCCTTCGATTCCTACTTCTGGGGTGCCGTCGCCATCCACGGCACCTACTGGCACAACGACTACGGCCGCCCTCGCAGCCACGGCTGCGTCAACGTGGCCTCCGAGGCCGCCAAGTGGCTCTTTCGCTGGACGAGACCCGTTACACCCTATAATGAGGACGGGCTGCGCGTTCAGGAGGGTGGCACTCCTGTGATCGTCACCTGAGCGATGCACGACGACCTGCGGCAGCGGCTGCGCGAACTGGGGGTAGTGAGAGGCGTGCGCGAGCTGGCGACGCCTGCCCCGAGGCGCCACGTCGCCATCGAGAGCCTGGTGCCGGGCCGCTTTTACACGACGTCCCACGGACAGTGCTTCGTCGCCGAGACGACCTACCCGCTCGACCACCTGCACGGCGACCTGCCCCTCTCCTCGTTCCTGGACCTGCCCGCTGAGATCGTCGCGCAGGTCCCCCAATACGACGCGCTCGCCGGCGTCGACCGGCGGCGGGTCTGCTTCCTCGACACGGAGACGACCGGCCTCTCGGGCGGCACCGGCACGATGGCCTTCGTCGTCGGATTGGGGTTCTTTGCCGAGAATGCCTTCCAGGTGCTCCAGTACTTTCTGCGCGACCCCGGCGACGAGCCGGCGATGATCGAGGCGCTGGCAGAACGCCTGCCGACGTTCGAGGCCCTGGTCTCGTTCAACGGCCGCACCTTTGACGTGCCGATCATCGAAAACCGCTTCATCCTGGCGCGTACCCCGCCCCCGACGACGGAGCTCCCACACCTCGACCTGCTGCATCCAGCCCGGCGGTTGTGGCACTATCATCTGCCGTCGTGCGCGCTGGGCACGCTCGAGCGCGCGGTGCTGGGCGTGCTGCGCGAGCAGGACGACGTGCCCAGCGGCGTGATCCCCACCCTCTACCGCGACTACCTGCGCACCGGCGACGCCCGCGAGATGCAGCGGGTGCTCTACCACAACGGGATCGATATTCTCAGCCTGGTCACGTTGACCGCGCGGCTCGGCCGTGCCTTCGCCGACCCCTGGGCCGGGGCAGAAGGCGGGGAGACACCACGCCTGAGCAGTGGCGAGTTCTTCGGCCTCGGTCGCTGGTACGCCGCCGAGGGCCGCACTGCCGAGGCGGAACGGGCCTACCGCACGGCGCTTCGATCTTTCGGCACAGCTCCGGACGAGCCGGGCCCAGGACAGGCACCGGCGGCGGATCTCGCTCCCGATCTGCGCGCCAGCGTGCTGCGCACGCTGGGGTACCTTCTCAAGCGGGCCGGCCGCCCGGCCGAGGCCTTTGCCTGCTGGCAGCAGTTGGCGCTGGAGAGCGCGGACGACGTGCTGGCCCACGTCGAGCTGGCCAAGTACTTTGAGTGGCACGTGGGCGACCTCTCGCTGGCGGCCGGTTGGACGCGGGCAGCGCTGGCGCAGGTCGAGACCTGGCCGGCAGGGATGCGCCGTGACACCGAACAGGCCGAGCTGCGCCACCGGCTGGCGCGGCTGGAACGAAAACTGGAGAAAGCCCAAATTCCAAACCCCAAAACCCAAAATGCCTGAACTGCCTGATCTTGAGATTATCCGCGAGGTGCTGGCCCCCCGATTGACCGGGCAGACCATCGCCGACGTCGAGGTGGTTCGCCCGCTCGTGATGCGTGACCTCACAGGCGAGGGATTTGGCCGGACGCTCGCCGGCCAGACGATCAGCGGCGTGGAGCGGCGCGGCAAGGTCCTGCTCTTCCCCCTGCAATCCGGGCTGACGCTGGCGATCAACTGCAAGCTGGCCGGTCGCCTCCAGTACGCACTCCCCACCGAACGCCGGCTGCCCAAGACCCACGTCGTCGTGAGACTCTCGAACGGCCAGGAACTGCGCTACAGCGATCGCAGGACAATGGGCCAGGTCTACCTCACCGCCGGGCTCGAGGCCATTCCCGGCTGGGCCGAGATGGGGCCGGAGCCCTTTGACCTGACGTTGGAGGACTTTAAAGCGCGGCTGGGGCCGTATCGGGGAGAGATCAAGGGTGTTCTTACCCATGGCAGGGCGGTGGCCGGCATCGGCAACGCCTACGCCGACGAAATCTGTTTCGCCGCCCGGGTACACCCCTACCGCAAGCGGACGTCGCTCACCGACGCAGAGATCATCCGCCTGTACGAGGCGATGCAGTCTGTGCTGCGCGAGGCCATCGTCACGCTGCGGGAGCGCGTCGGCACGGACATCCACCGCGAGGTGCGCGACTTTCTGGCTGTGCACGGCCAGGGCGGGGAGCCCTGTCCGGCCTGCGGCGGTACCATCGCCGAGATCAAGGTGCGTGGTCGAGTGACCAACTTTTGCCGCACGTGCCAGCCCGGCGGGCTGATGCAGCGCTGAGCATAGACCGGCCGTTACACGGTCATAGGCCAGGCAGCGAGCCCTCGTGCAGCGCGCATCGAGACGGCGCACGGGAATCATGGTATAATAGAACGGTAGAACCCTGGACGCCATGTCGATTCCATGTTAGAATATCACCCGTTCATCCGTTCTATCGTCGGAGCACTCATATGCGTCGTCATCTGTTCATCATCCTGGGATTGTCCATCCTGCTGGCCTTGAATGCGCAGCCCGCTGCAGCGGGCGACCCGCTCGATCGGGAGGCGACCCGAGTTTATCCTCCCGCCGCGCGCTACGTCTGCGTGCCCAGCCTCATCTGGCGCAACCCGGAACTGTGTCCTACCTACGGGCCGGGCACCACGCCATACCGGATCGCGTCCATCCGCCTGCCCGATACGCTGCCCGAACTGCCCGTCCTCGAGCTCCCCCACGACGAGGACGACGACCTCCTCCCCCACACCTACGCCCACGTCAAGGCCGTGCCGCTGAACGTGTACCGCCACCCGATGGAGGCGGCGATGGGATTGCCGCCCGTGCGCTCCATGCTATCCGGCGACTGGTGGGTCAGCGTCGATAGCCTGGTCGAGTACGAGGGACAGCAGTGGTACCAGATCAACGAGGAGGAATTCGTCCCCGCCGACGCGCTGACGCTCGCCGGCGCATCCCACTTCCAGGGCGCCTACTTCACCGAGCAGCCACAGTATCCCTTTGCCTGGATCAACCGCTGGGTCCAGCCCTCGGTTGTGCCACAGGGCGAGGCCAACGCCGCCGTCGAAGCACTCGGCCGCTACCAACTCGTCACCCTCTTTGCCGAGGAGCAGCGCGGCGACGAAATCTGGTACCTGGTGGGGCCCGATCAGTGGGTGGAACAGGAGAACGTCTCCCGCGTGGACGTGGACCCGCCGCCGGAGGGGGTCGGCCCGGGCGGGAAGTGGATCGAGGTAGACCTGTTCGAGCAGACGATCGCCGCCTACGAAGGGGAGCGCATGGTGTACGCCACGCTCATCTCCAGCGGGCGGACGGGCACCAGCACCCCGCCCGGCCTGTATCACCTCTGGTCCAAGGTGCGGGAAGGCAAGATGAGCAACCCCGACGTCGAGGACGGCAGCCCGGCCTGGTACTTTATCGAGGACGTGCCCTGGACGATGTACTTTCACGAGGGCTATTCGATTCACGCGGCCTTCTGGCACGACGCTTTCGGCTTCACGCGCAGCCATGGCTGCGTCAACCTGAGCCCCCGCGACGCACAGTGGTTCTTCAACTGGGCTGATCCGATCATTCCCGAGGACCTGAAGGTGGCCTACATCGGCGGAAGCACGCCGAACACCTGGGTCTGGGTGCACTTTTCTCCGCCCTTTGACTGAGATTCGTCACGCACTACATCGTTCGCGATTCGCTATCCGTCATTCGCCCATGAAACCGACCACGCCATCACGCCGCGCGCTGTGGCTGGCATCCCTCGCCAGCCTGGGCCTGGGTTTGGCGCTGTTCGCCGCCTGTGGCAGCCCGGACAGCCCCAACCCCACCCCCACGCCGACCCGGACCCCGCGACCGACCGAGACGCCGACTCCCTCGCCCACGCCCACCCCGGCCTGGCCGGTGACCATCTTCGTTCCTCCGGGACTGCCCGCGCCGGTCGAGGGGACGCTCAGCACCGTGCTCACCAACCGTCCCGACGTCTTTTCCCCGGCCCCTTCCGCCGAGGTCGCCGACGTACAGGTGGTGCTCAGTCCCCCGACAGCGCTCGGGGCAGGCCCCAGCCCCGACACAACTCCGCTGGCCGAGTGGGTCTATGCCGTCGTGGCCCCCTTCCCCACGCTGACCGACGAGGTCGCCTGGGCCGACGTCTCCGGCAGGTGGAGCGGCAACCCGACCGGCCCCTTCGCTGACCGGCCACTCCTGATGGTCGCCGAAACCGCCGCGACGCTGGCCCAAGCGATGGGCGAGCCAGCGCCGGGCGCGCTCGACCTTGTCTCGGCAGAAGAGATCGTACAGCGCGCGTGGGACACCCGCCCCGCGTGGGCCATCGTCCCCTTCGACCAACTGGAGCCGCGCTGGAAAGTGCTGCGACTGGACGGCCAGTCCGTGCTCGACAAGCGCCTGGACGCGGCCGCCTACCCGCTGGTCGTGCGCGCCGGCGTCACCGGTCTCGAGCGCGGCGTCGCCAAGCTCCAAGAACTCCTCCAGCAAGCCCCCCACCAAGCCCCCCACGTAGTGGGGGGTTCCGTGACAGCCGACCCAGGCTCCGTGACAGCCAACCCAGATCCCGTGACAGCCGACCCAGGCCCGGTGACAGCCGACCCAGACCCCGTGACAGCCGACCCAGGGACATCCGTACTTCTCACCAACCGCGACCCCACCAAGATGACAATCGTCGTGATGACCGGCGTCACGGCGCTCACGCGCGGCACCGCCGTCTGGATGGACAGCCAGGGCGTGACCTACCCCGCCGGGGACATCCGCCCCTGGCTCGTCGACGCCGACATCACGCACGTCAGCAACGAAGTCTCCTTCGCCGAGAACTGTCCCCCATCCACCGACTACCACACGATGGTCTTTTGCTCCAGCCCGAGCTACATCGGCCTGCTGGAGGACGTGGACGTGGACGTGGTCGAGTTGACCGGCAACCACCTGCTCGACTGGGGGGTGGAGGCGATGAAGAACTCGCTGAGGATGTTCGAGGAGCGCGGCATGCCCTACTACGGCGGCGGCTGGGACCTGGCGCAGGCCCAGACGCCTCTGACGCTCACCCACAGCGTGCACACGTTCGGCTTCGTGGGCTGCAATCCCGCCGGCCCGCCCTCCGACTGGGCGACGGAAGACCGGCCCGGCTCGGCCCCCTGCAACTTTGGCGCGCTCGCCAAACAACTCGGCCCGCAGATCCGCGGACTGCGCGAGCAGGGCATCATCCCGATCGTCACCGTGCAGTATCTGGAGACCGACCAGACCGAACCGACCGCACTTCAGCGGACCGAATTCCGGGCCCTGTCCGAGGCCGGCGCCGTCATCGTCAGCGGCAGCCAGGCCCACCAGCCCCAGTGCTTTGATTTCCAGGCGGGCGCGTTCATCCACTATGGCCTGGGCAACCTGTTCTTTGACCAGATGCAGCGGCTGGAATACCGGCAGGAATTCATCGACCGGCACGTCTTTTACGACGGGCGGCACGTCAGCACCGAGGTGCTGACGGCCATCCTGGAGGACTATTCCCGGCCGCGCCCCATGACGCCCGAGGAGCGAGAAACGTTCCTGACGACGGCGTTCGCCGCGAGCGGGTGGTGAGGATCCACACGAGGAACCTATGACAGAAAAACCCAATCCCCCATCCCCCATGGAATTCGGCTCCATGCCGCTCGACCCGGTCTATGCCTGGGGGATCATGCTGGAGCCGGTCGAGACGCTGATCGAGCGCACCGCCGGCTTCATCGAGCAACTGGCCCGGGAGACGTACGAGCGCGGCCAGGAGTTCGGCGACGAGGAACTGGAGCAGCACTTCCTGGCCTTCTTCGACCGGTTGGTGCAGGAGGGCACGCTCACCCGCCTGCCCGACGCCGACCCGGCGATGGGTCGCCGCATCCTGGGCCCCCACCGCTGGCTGCGCGCCCAGCGCATCCGGATCAACCGGCTGGTGGAGCACTGGCGCGAGCATGGTAGCCCCGGGGGTTAGGCAGGGCCGAGGGTGCAGGAGGAGGGTTTCAGGTTTCAGGTTTCAGGTTGACCGTCCAAACCTGAAACTTGGGACTCTGAAACCTGAAACACCAAGGGGTGAATCTCAGGTCTCGGCCCTCCAACTGCCTTTGGGGCGCATGGAGCAGCGCTGCCGCCACGCGTGCCACACCATCCCGAGAAAGCGGGCCGTGTCCCTGATCGGGTGAAAATAGCTCACCTTGTCGATGCCATAGATCGTGCGGATGTTCACCCAGCCGATGCGCACGCGATTGCAGACCGCCTGGACGATGACCTCGACCTCCAGCTCAAAGCCGGTGGTCGTCAGGTCGAGCATCTCCAGGAAGCGGCGGCTGTGCAGGCGGTAGCCACTCTGGTTGTCATAGATGCGCGTGCCCAGCGCCAGCGAGAGCAGCCACGAGCCGAAGGGGTTGGTGAAGAAGCGCGGAAACGGCATGCGGCCAAAGTCGCGCTGCCCGATGATGAGGTCGCCTGCGCCAGCCTCGTAGGCGTCCAGGAACTTGCGTATATCGGCCGGGTCGTGTTGGCCGTCGGCGTCGAGCGTGAGGACGGCGTCGTAACCCCGCTCCAGCGCCCAGGCGAAGCCGGTCATCAGCGCCACCCCCTTGCCCCGGTTCTCGGCATGGCGCACGACGGTGGCGCCGGCGGCCTCCGCGACGGCGGCCGTGTCGTCGTCGGAACCATCGTCCACGACCAACACCGGCAGGCGCGCCCGCGTCGCCTCCACGATCGGGCGCATCCGGGCCCCCTCGTTCCAGGCAGGGATCAGGGCCAAAACTGAACTCTCTCTCATCACACACTCCCCCTCAGCTTCCAGCATCCAGCTTCCAGATTATACCATCTTCTGGCAAAGTGGTCACTTTCGGATGATCCACCCACTTGACAACCCTGTTCACATGGTATATAATTAGTCCGACTGAACATCTAGTATTTATCGGTGAACGAGGATTTAATGAAACTCTCCAAGCGAGGCGAATACGGCCTGCGAGCCCTGCAGGACCTGGCCGCGCACTATGGCGAAGGGCCTGTGCCGAACAAGGACCTGTCCGCGCGGAACAACATCCCCTCCCGGTTCCTGGAGCAGATCCTGCTCACGCTCAAGCACGGCCGGATCGTGCACAGCCAAAAAGGGCCGCGCGGAGGATACTACCTGGCCCGCCCGCCACAGCAGATCACGCTGGCGGAGGCCGTGCGCCTGCTGGATGGGCCGCTGGCTCCGATCAGTTGCGTGAGCGAGACGGCCTACGAGCCCTGTGGTTGCCCCGACATGGAGGCCTGCGGCCTGCGGCGCGTGATGAAAGAGGTACGCGATACCGTGGCCGGAATGATGGAGCGCACCACGCTGGCCGACCTGGTCGCCGGGTAAACTCTCTCCGCAAGCACCTTTATATTTTGCCTCAAATCCGATAAAATCACTGGGATTTATGTACTATTTTCCGGAAAGGAGAACCCACAACACGCAAAAGCCACCTTGATACTTGTCCGTCATTCTGAGCGTAGCAAAGAATCTCGTCAGCGTTATCTAGCTATTTCCCGAAAGGAGCAACAACATGTCTATCCAAATCCTCTGGACTCTCGCCCTCCTGGCCCTGGCCTGCGAATACGTCGACTCGACGCTGGGCATGGGGTACGGCACTACGCTCACGCCTATCCTGCTTCTGATCGGGTACGAACCGGCGCAGATCGTGCCGTCGGTGCTGCTTTCCGAGTTCCTGACCGGCATCCTGGCCGGCGTGCTCCACCACGAAGTCGGCAACGTCAACTTCAAGCCAGGCTCGCGCCCGCTCAAGATCGCCCTGGTCCTGGCCGCGTGCAGCATCGTCGGCACACTGCTCGCAGTCTCCATCGCCGTCAACGTGCCCACGTGGATGATCAAGACGTACATCGGCCTGCTCGTGCTGGCGATGGGCGTCAGCATCCTCCTGACCATCGGCCGGGTCTTTGGCTTCTCGTGGAAGAAGGTGGTCGGGCTGGGGCTCCTGGCCGCGTTCAACAAGGGGATCAGCGGCGGCGGCTATGGCCCACTCGTCTGCGGCGGCCAGGTGCTGGCGGGGATGGGCGAAAAGGAGGCCATCGGCATCACGTCGCTGGCCGAGGGGCTGGTGTGCATCGTCGGCGTGCTCGCCTACTACCTGACCGGAAACGGCGGGGTGGACTGGGGACTGGCCCCCTCGCTCGTCCTGGGCGCCGTGGTCTCGGTGCCCTTCGCCGCGCTCACGGTCCGCAAGATTCCCTTGCGACACATGCGGTGGGCGATCGGGATCGCCGTCACAGCGCTGGGCCTCTTCACGCTGGGCAAGCTCGTGTTCTAGACGCGTGAGCGTTCACCCCTCCCTCTCAGGGAGGGGACGGGGGAGGGTAGATCTCGTGCAGCGCAGGTTCTTGCCAACCGCGCCTCAGGATGGTATAATCCGCGCCGTAGTAGGCGCGGAGAGGTAGCGTAGTCCGGCCTAACGCGCGCGCCTGGAGAGCGCGTGAGCCGTAAGGCTCCGCGGGTTCGAATCCCGCCCTCTCCGCCAATCACAGGGGGTAGAGGGGACGTTTTTCCCCTCTACCCCCCTTTTTGTGTATTACGCCTCTCGCTTGAGCCCGGCACGTACACTTGCCAGTGCCGTGCTCTACGCTGCTGGTCACCCGGAGCCCCGTTCTATGCCCCGCCTCCGGCAGAGTCCCCTTCGCCCCTGGCTGTCTTCCACGTGCGATACTCCGCATAATCGGGTACCAGGCGATCATATCCTTCATCCATCAAGGGAGATGAGATCATGAAATCAGCGGAAGCCCGATTGCAGGCAATTGGAATGTTCCACACCACCGCCATTCGCAAGAGTGCCTTGACGTCGGGATCGTGGGGCATTGGTTCGAGCGGATCCCAGAAAAAGATCAGAAAATCGATCTCGCCATCGGCAATCTTGGCGCCGATTTGCTGATCACCGCCCAACGGTCCACTTTGGAGTTTCGTGATTTCGAAGCCAAGTGCGTGTTCCAGTATCTCGCCGGTGGTGCCCGTAGCATACACTTTATGGTGCGCCAAGAGATCGCGGTTGTATTTGGCCCACTCCACCAGAGCCTGTTTCTTGTTGTCGTGTGCGACGAGGGCGACCTTCTTATCGTGCTCCATAGCGATCTTTTTGTCAGTCACTTGAATCCTCCCCACGTGGCCTCCAGCCGAACCAGCTCAAGCGCGCTGCCCAAGTGCCCGGTGACCAAGATGGGTAGCAGAGAGAAAGCAGGCTGCGGATGTGCTCCAAAACTCAGGCGCCCAGGTCGCCGCGGTGCCACGCCAGAACGACGCTGTCCAGGGCTTCAATGCGCCTCACGCTCTGCTCAAACCACTCGCAGGTCTCGGCGTCCATCTCTTCCGAGTCTTTAGCCTGGAAGCTGCGCATCCTCAAAGCCAGCTCTTCTTGATAAATCAACTTGCCCCTCCCTGCCCTCAGCTTGAACTTGAGCTCCAGGTTAAACTGAGTATCTCCTGCCTGAAAGAGCTTGTGCACCTCGTTCAGAACTGCCACTCTGAGTTCTTCCCAATCCCTCGCGATGCCGGGGAGGAGTTGATCCTTCAACCTCAAGCCGATGTAGGGGAACTTGCTATCGGAACCTGCGCGTTGATTATGGTGCCCCTCACAAATACCAATGAGAGTGAACGTCTTGAGACTATTGAGACGCTCAAGCCAATCTTCCTCGAGATTCTTGTCGACACAAAAGTCTCGCCACCGCTTCTCGTGATCTCGACATCTTCTACGAAAGCTTCTCGTCAGCATATCCCATAACCTCGCCGGTGTGAGTAAAGCTCAAGCGCCGTGCGCTTCGTTACGCTTACTCTGTCTCCACCAGCTCGTCACCCTGAAGCCTGAACTTTCGCGTCACCTCAACCATCGGCTCCGCAGCCATCGGCTCGTCAGGTTTGCGCGTGAGCAAGGTTACGACGATTTCACCCGACTGAACCGCGAGCGATTTCACGACGATCCGGTCCCCTAGGAAGACGGAGGCGATGGGCCTGGCTACACCATCCTGGTTGACCACTGCTGCCAGATAGGTGAACGTCCCGCTCCCACCGGGATCAGCTACCAACGTCACCGCTGCATCTTTTGCACCATCGCCATTCAAGTCCCCTGCGGTCTGCTCCTTGCCAAGCGAGATCCGGGTCTTGGTGGCAGAACCTGGAGCGGCGGCCTCCTCAAAAACGCCATCCTCAAGTTGAGCTTTACCTGTACTGGCAACGTCAATTGGGTATTCAACATTGGGCAATGCTTGCATAATAGATCCGCCTTCCTGAGATGATGGCAGACCGCAAGCAGGCAAGGCGCATAGATATGCAACAGCCAGCGTAAAAGGTAGTATCTTGACCTTCATCATGGTTGACCTGACTCCTCTCCTCGTACAAATTGAATCCGAGCGGCTTCTGCTCAACGGCAGCGCCGTAAACGCTGGTCGCGTGGGTCGATCGCACGTCAGCGTACGGTGGGCAAGACGTAGTAGTCGTCCGGGTCTTTTCCTTCCACGCACTTTTTCCTCATCTCGTCCCATTCGATACGCTCGCATGCCGCCGCGTCCCCTCTCAGATACGCCACATACCAGTAGCACCAGTCCCTCTGACTCCTGTCGCTATTTCCCTTCTCCGCCCTCTCACAGATAGATGCATCTGCAACGGGATCAACTTTAAACGAGTTCGCACACTCTCCGTTGAGACACGCCAACCAGCCTTTGCAGCTTTCCTCTGCGCAACAGGTCTCACGGAGCCGGCCGCACGATTCGCACGTGCCGTCCGCCCCACAAGAGTGCCATTCCAGGCAGGTGTTCTCTTCACAGCAAGGCAGACCTACCCGACCGCACGCATAGCACACGCCATCCGAGCCACAGCCGTAACCCTCCTGGCACGTATCGCCATCGCAGCAGGGAGCAGCGGCGAAACCGCACGAGTGGCACGTACCATCCGAGCCACAGACGTACCTCTCCTGGCACGTGTTGCCCTCGCAACAGGGGAAATCAGCGAAGCCGCACAGGTGGCACAAGCCGTTCGAGCCGCAGACGAGCCCTTCCTGGCACGTATTGTCCTCGCAGCACGGCTTACCATCCCAGCCACACTGGTGGCACATGCCGTCCGAACCACAGACGTGCCCTTCCCGGCACGCGTTGCCCTCACAGCAGAGACTGTCATTCCAGCCACACTGGTGGCACGTACCGTCAGAGCCACACACGTATCCTTCCTGGCACGTGTTGCCCTCGCAGCAGAGCTGATCACTCCAGCCACACTGGTGGCATCTGCCATCGGGACCGCAGACCAGATCGTCCCAGGCGCAGGTGTCTCCCTCAAGACAACGACCATCCTCGTACCCGGGCTCAGGCCCACAGCCCACGAGCAAAGTAAGAACGACCACGCTGATCAGTACCTCGCGCATCTCTCCACCCCCTTTAGGCTTGTGGACGGACAGGCGCCGTCATATGATGCATACCAACCAGATCGCAGGGCAAGACGTCAGACAACCGGCTCGTTCACGCCGGGCGTCAACACCGCAAACGCGATGCAGAACAACGAAAGCAAGCACCCGCCGCACCTCGGCGGTGGGCGGGCCCCGTGGAACAATGATCGCCGCCAAGGTGCTTCTGCGGCCTCGATCAACCCGGTCGCGCACACATAGTATATGGCAACTCTGCGCAGGAGTCAAACGGGGGTGCGACAAACCTTCCCGAAAACTTCACAAACGAACCAGGACGGCGGAAAGGCGGCTCGCAAGCGCCCCAAGCACCTCCCGGCAGGCTGGTGGAGCTTTCGGGAAGGTCGCCTCGATCACCTGAATCGGCTGTTTTTCGCAGACCTATCTAACGCATTTCTAACGCAACTCTTATGCCTGTATAATGGGAGATGGCTATATTGGAGACAGTTGAGTGGAAACACTCTGTGAGAACCCAAACAGATCGTGTAGGAGGTGCAGAGATGTCGAACATAGTGCGTTGGGAGCCTTTCCGTGAACTGGTCAGTCTACGGGAGGCAATGGACCGGCTCTTTGAAGAGAGCTTCGTACGGCCAGGGGGTGGGCGATTGGCGCCGGCCGGGATGGAGGTTCCCGCCGTGGACATGTACCAGACCGACGACGCCGTCGTCGTCAAGTCGGCCATCCCTGGCATCAAGCCTGAGGACATTGACATCAGCATCACTGGCGACACGCTGACCATCAAGGGCGAGACCAGGGTCGAGGAAGAGGTCAACGAGGAGAACTATATCCGTCGCGAGCGTCGCTACGGCTCGTTCTGTCGCTCGCTGGCCCTCCCGCTTCCGGTCGTGACCGAAAAGGCAGAGGCCGAGTTCGAGAACGGTGTTCTGACGCTCACACTGCCCAAGGCCGAAGAGGTCAAGCCCAAGGCGATCAAGATCAAGGCCAGGTAGCTGGACGGCAACGCAGCAGATCAGGATGACCCGGCTTCATCCGAAGCCGGGTCATTCGTCATGTATCCCGTTACATCCACGCACGTCGTCGCATCCACAGGTACATGCTGGCCGGCATCAGGGTCATCGCCGCAAGCACCAGCCCAAACGCCAGCCTGCCGGTCCAGGCAGGTAGTTGCGTGACAGGCTGGAAAAAGTTCATCCCAAAGAACCCGGTCATGAACGAGAGCGGCATGAACAACGTGGTGATGACGGTCAACGTCTTCATCACGTCGTTCATCCGGTTGTTGACCACGGAAAGGTACGTGTCCGTCACGCCACCCACCAGGTCGCGCAGGCTCTCGGCGATGTCGTGCAGGCGGACGAGGTGATCGTACACGTCGCGAAAAAAGACGCGGTCGCTGGCGCCAACCACGTCATAGTCCCCGCGCGCCATCTTGTTGAGCACCTCGCGTTGGGGAGCGACGATGCGGCGCAGCCGGAGCAGGGCCCGCTTGAGCCGCAGGAGTTGTTCTAACAGAGATTGCGTGGGACGGTCGAACACCTGATCCTCGATCTGGTCAATCGCTTCGTCGATCTCCTCAACCGTTGGCATATAGTCGGCCACCAGCTCGTCAGCCAACCTGTACAACAGATGGCACGCTCCCCTCTGCAGGTGGCGCTCATCCCGTTGACAGACCGCCCACACCCGGTCAGCGGCGGTGATGGGCTGGGTCTGATGCGTGACGAGGTAATTCTTGCCCAGGAATACGTCCAGTTCCAGCGTCCGCAATGGCCCGCCGTCCTGGTGGTCGAACACGACGGCGTGCAGTACGACGTAGAGATACCGCCCCCAGTCATCTACCTTGGGGACGTGTGCCTCTTCCAGCGCGTCAGCGACAGCCAGCGGGTGGAAGCCGAACGTCTCGCGCAGGATGGGCTCGCACGCTTCCGGCGGCTCCCCCGAAAAGTCCACCCACAGCAGGCCGCCCGCGTCCTCCAGGGCGGCGGTGAACTCGTCTGGCCTCAGATCCGTACGGATATGGCCGTCCTGTGTACGATACAGTGAGCGGATCACGACGCCTCCTTTACTTGAACTCGTCACGCTCCAGGCCGCGCACCAAGACCTCCTGGCGCGGGTAGGGCATCGCGATACCCTCTTGCGCAAAGGTGGCGTTGATCCGCTTCCGGAGCTCGCGGGCGACCTCCCATTGCTTCCCGGGCTGCGTCTTGACCATCACCCGCACGGTGATCGCCCAGTCCCCCAGGCTCAGCGGTCCCATCACCTGCGGAGGCCCCAGCAATCGCGGCCCGAACGCCGGGTCACGGGCAAATGCCTCGGCGATCCCTTCCAGGACGGAGAGGACGCGGTCCTGATCCTCCTCATAGGCCACGCCCACGTCGACCAGCGCCCGCGACCAGCCCTTTGTCATGTTGGCGACGACGCGCACCTCCCCGTTGGGAACGACGTACAGATGCCCGTTGATATCCCGCACGTAGGTGGTGCGGAGGGTGATCCGCTCCACCTGGCCCGACACGTCCTTCAACTGGATCGAGTCCCCGACGGCGTACTGGTTCTCGACCAGGATGAGAAAGCCGCCGATGAGGTCTTTGATGAGGCTCTGCGCTCCCAGGCTCACCGCCAGTCCCGCGATGCCCGCGCTCGCCAGCAACGGAGTGATGTCTACACCAAAGGTGCTCAACAGCATCAGCAGGGCGGAGCCCGCGATCAGGAGGCTGGCTCCCCACTCCAGGATCTGGATCAGCGTGACCAGTTGCTGCCGCCGTGCTTCGCGAATGTTCTGGATAGAACGGGCAAAGCGCAGCGCTCGCCTTCCGAGGAACTGGACGACGGCCAGCCCCACGACCGTCAACCCGGCGATCAGTCCACCCGAGACCAGCGGTGCGGTCAATCCATCTAGACGCATTCTTCGCTCCACTCCGTTTGGGCTCTCTTCTCCCTCGTCTTCTCTTCAATCTTCACATCAGAAAAGTTCCCTACGCGGTGGTCGAGACCTCGTGGGACTCGTGGGGCATCCTGAGGTCGCTTTTCAGTGGAGGGAAGCCGACGATTTCGAAGGTGGCGGACGCTACCGTGATCTCAGCTTCCGACTCAAAGTGTTGCAAGAGCTCGCGGTGAAGCTGTGCCTTTACCTGGCGGCGCGCCTGTGCCTCGACGACGTAGCGCAGCGTCATCTCAATCCAGTTGTCGGTCATCACCAGGTACAGCGTCGGTTCGACTGTGGCCTCACGTACCGGATACGTGTTCCCCAGGCTACGAAGCTGCGCCTGAGCTTGCGCCTGGAGGTGAGCGGTATATTCCCGGCCGTGTTCCACCATGAGCTCCCCCGCGCGTCGCCAGTCGCTGTTGTAGGTGATGGGAATCGTGATCTCGTCCCACAGGTACGGCCAGTGTTGCGTGTAGTTGAACACCGGGTCGGAGAAGACGACGCGGTTCGCGACCGTGACGAGGCGGCCGGTGTATTGGTCGGCCTGGACCCATTCGCCGATCTCCATCACCGTCGTGCGCAGGATGCTGACGTCCAACACGTCTCCGGTCACGTGCCCAATCCGCACGCGGTCTCCGATGCGGAACAGGTTGCCGGTGACGATGTTCACGTAGCCGGCAAAGGAGCCGATCACCTCCTGCGAAGCGAAGGCGATCCCCGCGCCCAGGATGCCCATCGCCACGGTCAAGTCGCTGCCAGCGCCCAGCCAGATGAGCAGGATGACGGCGCTGCCGACGAGAAAGATAGAGTTGCGGACCAACATGTTGAGCGTGTGCACCTGGGTTGGATCCTTGACCCGCGCCTTCAACACGCTGCGCAAGACGTGGTTGGCCACCATCGTGAGCAAAAGAACCAGGAGCGAGGAAAGCAGCTTCAGGATAATACCCACGTAGGGTTCTGGTAACTGCGGCATGGTCGACCTCCTTTCGACAACCGTGGTAGTCAGATCCCTCCTCTGGCTACATCCCAGGAGTTTACATCCAAAAACGCCGAGTGGCAAGTGGATAGGCGCAAATCTGATCTAACGCATTTCTAACGCACCTCTTACGCCAATATAATGGGAGATTGGTATGAATATATACGCGTATGCGATGGATCACACTCGATTCGAGTGCCTGTAGATTACATTCGACTATCAAGATAGGAGAGGTGATACGATGACTGTGATACGCTGGAATCCGTGGCGCGACGTGATGACCTTGCGCGAGGCGATGGATCAACTCTACGAGGGAAGCCTTGTCCGCCCTGAGCGGAGGTGGCATGAAGGGGCAGGAGAACGGCGGTCCCGGCTCCCGCTGGATGCCTACACGACCCCGGAGGAGATTGTCATTATCGCACCGTTGCCGGGGCTGACGCCGGAGGAGGTCGATATTGTCCTCGAAGGGGACACGCTGACCATCCGCGGCGAGTTGCGACCGCCATTGGAAAACGTCGAGTACCTGTTCCAGGAGCGACCTTTTGGCGCGTTCTCGCGCACGCTGACGCTCAACGTGCCCATCGACGCGGAGAAAGCGGAGGCCGTCTTTGAGAACGGCGTGCTGACGCTCACGCTGCCCAAGGCCGAGAAGACCAAGCCCAAGACCATCAAGGTCAAGGGCAAGTAAGCGGCGGGGCAGAGATGCATGGGGCAGGGTGATGGTATCCTGCCCCATTTGCCGTGGCCATCTTCCCGAAAGCTCCCACGGGCTTGCCTACGAGCATTGGGATGCTTCTCGGTGGGGTCTTTGGCATTGCTCGTCCCTGTTCAAGCTTTCGGGAAGATTCGCGCTTCTTGACGAGGCGTGTGAAAGTACTATAATATTTCACTTGGAAAGGACTTGGCCGGTCACCCCGAAGCGCGACCTGCAGCGCGTCCGGCGCTTGCTGGAGCAGCAGTTTCAAGTCCAGGCCAAGATCCTGGAGCTCAACCGTCGCCATCCCCTGATCCAGAACCTGGCGCGCCTGGTCACGACCCGGCCGGACGACGGGGTGATTGAACCGGCCATCGAACAGCTTTTCGATAACCTGCTCCTGCTGGAGGGGCTGCACCCGAACCCCGTCCAGATGGTCCCGCGCATCCAGGTCCTGCTAGAAACGGCAACGGGCAAATAGTGTTCGGTAAGTAGACGGTAGATGGGGGAATGAACACGCAACACGCAGTACGCAATACGCAACACGCAACTCAAGTCACGCATTACGCATTACGTATTACGTATTACGTATTACGTATCACGCATAGCTTACATCAGATTGGGAGAGAGAGACCATGATTGACGTCACTGACCTATCCAAATCGTACGGCCCCATCGAAGCGTTGCGTGGGGTCACCTTTCACATCGCACCGGGTGAGATCGTCGGGCTGCTGGGACCCAACGGTGCCGGAAAGACGACGACGATCAAGATTCTGACCGGCTACCTGCAGCCTGATGATGGCACCGTCCATGTGAACGGCCTGGACGTGCTGACGCACACCCGCGAGGTGCAGGCGGACATCGGCTACCTGCCGGAGAACGCGCCCCTCTACCCGGAGCTGTCGGTCCAGGCATACCTCAAGATGATGGCCGAGTTGCGCCAGATTCCGGAGGATGAGCAACTGGCCCGGCTCTCGCAGGCAATCTATGCCACTGGGCTCGCCGATCACCTGACCCGCCCTATCGGCGAGCTGAGCAAGGGCTTTCGCCAGCGGGTGGGATTGGCGCAGGCGATTCTCCATCAGCCACGGCTCTTGATCCTGGACGAGCCGACGCTGGGGCTGGACCCGACGCAGATCATCGAGATCCGGCGCCTGATTCGCCGCCTGGCGGAGCACAGCACCATCCTGTTCTCCACGCACATCCTCTCCGAGGTCGAAGCGCTCTGCGACAGAGTCATCATCCTGATGAACGGCCAAATCAGGGCCGACGCCTGGCTGTCGGAATTGGCCGCCACGCCGGACGCGATCCTGGTGCTGGAAGATGCACCGGCTGGCCTGGACCGCGCGCTCCGCAACCTGAGCGGTGTGCGCGGCGTCGAACCGACGCAGACCCGCGAGGGCTACCCGGCCTACCGGGTCCTCGGCCAGGACCCCGACGGGGCCGACCTGTGCCCGGCGATCTACAACCTGGCGCGGGAGGAGGGTTGGCCGCTGCGCGAACTGCGACGGGACGTCCGCACGCTGGAAACGGTTTTCAACGAGCTGGCTACGACCGTGTGAGGTGTACCAATGAAACAGACGCTTGCTATCACACGCAAAGAATTGGCAGGGTATTTCGGCTCGCCGATGGCGCTCATCTTTGTAGGTGCGTTCCTGGCGGCCACGTTGTTTTCGTTCTTCTGGGTGGATACGTTCTTCGCCCGGTCCATTGCCGACGTCCGGCCACTCTTTCGCTGGATGCCGGTGCTGATGATCTTTTTGGTCGCGGCGCTGACGATGCGCCAGTGGAGCGAGGAGCAACGCTCCGGGACGCTGGAGGTGCTGCTCACGCTGCCGATCTCCCGAATCCAGTTGGTCGCAGGCAAGTTCCTGGCCGTGATGGCGCTGGTCGCCATCGCGCTGGCACTGACGCTCTTTCTGCCCATCACCGTCGAGGCGTTGGGGAACCTGGACTGGGGACCGGTCTTTGGCGGGTATCTGGCCGCGCTCCTGCTGGCGGCGGCGTACGTCGCCAGCGGGCTCTTTATCTCCTCGCGCACCGACAACCAGATCGTCGCGCTCATCCTGACCGTGCTGCTCTGTGGTCTCTTCTACCTGGCTGGATCGCGGGGCGTGACGGACTTTTTCGGGGATCGCGTGGGCGAGATCCTGCGCGCCGCCGGTTCGGGCAGCCACTTTGAGAGCATTCAGCGTGGCGTGGTGGACCTGCGCGATCTGCTCTACTATCTCTCGCTGACCGCCGTCTTCCTGGCGCTCAACGTCCTCTCGCTCGACAGCAAGAGGTGGAGCACCGGGAAGCGCACGCTGCCCCACCGCCGCAGTGTGACATTGACCACGGTCCTGGTCGTGCTCAACATGGCACTGCTCAACGTCTGGGTCTTTCCACTGAACGGCCTGCGCCTGGATCTCACGGCGCAGCGGGAGTACAGCCTCTCCCAGACGACCCGGGATCTGCTGGGTAACCTGCAGGAGCCGCTGCTGATCCGGGGCTACTTTAGCGAAAAGACCCACCCGCTGCTCGCCCCGCTCGTCCCGCGCATCCGCGATATGCTGCGGGAATACGAGGTCGCCTCGGGCGGCGCGGTGCAGTTAGAGATCATCGACCCGGCCAAGGACCCGGATAAGGAAGCCGAGGCGAACCAGACCTATGGCATCCGGCCGTCGCCGTTTCAGGTGGCCGGGCGCTACGAGACCTCGATCATCAACTCCTACTTTGATATCCTGATCCGCTATGGCGATCAGAACGTGGTACTCGGCTTCGCCGATCTCATCGAGGTCGAGCCCCTCCGCGATGGCAACCTGGACGTGCGCCTGCGCAACCTGGAATACGACCTGACCAGCTCCATCAAGAAGGTGGTCTACGGTTTCCAGAGCGTGGACACGGTGCTGGCAGCGCTGGAGGAACCGGCCGGGTTGACCGTGTACGTCACTCCCAACACGCTGCCGGAAGGGCTGGCCGACGCCTCGGCGACGATCGAAAAGGTGGCGAAAGACATCGCCGCCGAATCGAACGGCAAGTTCACGTACACCGTCGTGGACCCCGACGGGCCTGATAGCCCCGTCACGCGCCAGGACCTGTACGATCGCTACGGGCTACAGGCCTTCGCCACCTCGCTCTTCTCAGGTGAGAGCTACTACCTCCACATGGTCCTGCAGGTCGGGGACCAGGCCCAGGTGATCTATCCATCCGGCGAGCTGAGCGAGGCCGACGTGCGCACGGCCATCGAGTCGGCCCTCAAGCGCGTCTCCCCGGGCTTTCTGCAGGTCGTCGGCCTGTGGACGCCCCCGGCCGAGCCTACGCAGGACGTGTTCGGGCAAATGCAGCAGCCCCTGTCCAGTTGGCAGCGGCTCCCGGATTCGCTGCGCCAGGAGTACGAGGTTCGCACGGTGGACCTGAGCACCGGGCAGGTGCCAGCAGACGTGGACGTGCTGGTCGTCGTCGCGCCCCAGGGGATGACCGACAAGGAGCGCTTCGCCATCGACCAATACCTCATGCGCGGCGGATCGGTCATCGCGGCGGCCGGGAACTATGGCATCACGCTCGACCAATTCGCCGGCGGGCTGGGGCTGAAGCTTTTGGAGAACGGCCTGCGCGAGATGTTGTCCGGGTACGGCATCCAGGTCGAGGAATCGCTGGTCATGGACCCGCAGAACGAGGCGTTCGCCGTGCCGGTCACCCGGAACGTGGGCGGTATCCAGGTGCAAGAGATCCAGGCGCTGGACTATCCCTTCTTCGTGGACGTGCGGCCCGACGGGATGGCATCGGATAGCGCCATCGTGTCGAACCTGCCCGCTGTGACGCTCAACTGGGCCTCGCCCATCACGGTTGACGAGGCGAAGAACGCCGAGCGGGAGGTCACGACGTTGCTCCAGTCCAGCCCGGCCTCCTGGACAAAGACCGACATCAACATTCAGCCTGACTTTGAGCTTTACCCGGAGCTGGGTTTCCCCGTGGGGGATGCGTACAAGTCCTACCCGCTGGCCGTCTCCGTGCAGGGCGTGTTCGAGAGCGCCTTCAAGGACAAGCCCTCTCCGTTCGAGGAAGGTGCGGCTGAGGAAGAGGCAGAGGAAGCGACGGGGACCGAGGCAGAGACGGCCACAGGGCCTACCCCGGGGACGATCGAGGCCTCGCCAGAGACGGCCCGGTTGATCGTCATCGGGAGCGCCGAGTTCGTGGATGACATCGTCTTCGACATCTCCTCCAGCCTGAGCCGGGATCGCTACCTCAACAGCCTGAAGCTGGTGCAGAACGGGGTGGCCTGGTCGACGGAGGACGTGGATCTGCTCAGCATCCGCTCGCGTGGGACCTACGCGCGGGTGCTTGCCCCGATGACGGAGCGCCAACAGTCCTTCTGGGAAGGCGCAAATTATGTCGTCGCGCTGCTGGCGCTGGTCGTCATTGGCATCGTGTGGAACGCTGAGCGCAGGAACGAGCAGCCGATCGAGTTAACAATGACCAGTGATCAATGACCGACGATCAATGACCAATGACCAATGTCCAATGACCAATTGAGGATGAGAGGAACCATGAAACGTCACAATCAGATCTTGGCGGCAGTTTTGGTCGTCCAAATCGTGCTGAGCGTCGTCGTCTTTTGGCCCAAGTCCCAGGCCTCCGCTGAGAGCGAACCGCTCTTTCCTGACCTGGAGGCCGGTGACATCGTCGCGCTGACGATCACGGACGCCGACGACAACCGCGTCACACTGCGCCAGGCCGCAGGGGATTGGGTTCTGCCTGACGCAGATGACTACCCGGCCCAGGCGGACAAGATCACCCCGCTACGGGAAAAGATCGTGGGCCTCACGACCGGCCGGCTGGTGACGCGCACCGATGCGAGCCACAAGCGGCTGCAGGTCCACCCCGGTGATTTCGTGCGCCGCATCGACTTTGAGACGGCGGATGGGACAGAGCATACCGTCTACCTGGGCTCTTCGCCCCGGTACGGCACGATCCACTTCCGCGTGGACGGTCAGAGCGAGGTCTACCTGACCAGCGACGTCACGACGTACGAGGCCAACGCCACCGCTGGCTCGTGGGTCGATACGACCTACTTGAACGTCATCCAGGACGACGTCACCGGGATGACGCTGGAAAACGGCAACGGCACGTTCACTTTCACCAGAGAGGGCGCCGCCGGAGCGGCCGGCAGCACCTGGACGATGGAGGGGCTGGCTGCGGACGAGACGCTGGACGAGGCACGGGTCAGCACCCTGCTTCGGCAGGCGACCCTGGTCAACATAATCAGCCCCCTGGGCAAGGCAGACCAGCCCGCCTACGGGATGGACGAGCCCAGTGCCGTGGTGACGCTACGGACAGGTGACAAGACGGTGACGCTGCGCGTGGGGGCCAAGGACCCCGACGACAACAGTTACGCCGTCATTTCGTCCGAGTCGCCGTATTACGTGCGCGTCGCCGAGTACAGCGTGAAGGACCTGGTGGAGAACACGCGCGACGATTTGCTCAAGGTGGAGCCCACGCCAACCCCGGAGGGGGACGCGGACGCGTCGTAAGTAAAACGTGAAGCGTAATACGTAATGCGTGTTGCGTGTTACGTGAAGCCGCGCACCCCTGCTCCCCGAGTCCGTCGACGGGCCGATGTGCAGGGCCGTGTCTGCTAGACGACCTGTCTTTCGACCCAGGCCAAAACCTGGGCGGCGTGCTCCAGGGCGAGTTTGGCTTCTGTCCTCGTCACCGGCTCCCAGTCGCCAGGATAACGAGTTTGGACGGCATACTGAGACAGCGCAAATGCCTCATCCACGTTATCGGGCACATGGACACCGTGGGCCTTCAATAAGTCGAGCAACACTTCCAGGACGTGGGTGCGAGGAAAGGGAATCCCACGGTCGGAAAGCAGGCCCTTCAGTGCCTTCTCGGCACATTGTTGGGCGTGAAAACAGGCGTCCTCCGGCAGTACGCCTGGGGTTTGCAGGGCTGCTTCGCCAAGAGCCAGGTCGGAGCGGGCGCGTTGCAGCCAGAGATGCAACACTTCAGGCGGCTGTACGTCGTTCATATAGAATCTCGCCTTCCGCCAAGGCCGAGCGGTAGATCAGGCCGATCGTGTTTCGGTGGCGCTCCACCTGCTCAGGAGTTGCCACCAGAATGTCCACCGGGACCAGCAAGCCACGCAGGGAACGGCGCAGACGGACGCTTTCCGCACGCGGTGAATCTACTCCATCCAGGATGACTAAAAGATCCAGGTCACTGTCCGGACCAAAGTCCCCGCGGGCATAGGAGCCAAACAGGACGATTTTCTCTGGATTGCTCGCCGCCAGAATCCGGCGAGTAACCTCGGGGAGCACATCGAGATAGCTCCGTGGTTCGGTCATAGGTGCCTCTTCTCATTCACTACTGGACAGTCTTTGAGCATGGGTTAGTACTCAGGCGTACACGCCCCGGTATTCCTCCGGCAGCAGTTCGGCGATGCGGCGCATGATGAGATCGGTGTACTCGTGCAGTGTCTGGCCCCGCACCCGGCCGTTTTCGGGCAGGCGAAAGGGCTCGCCGACGACGGCCCGCACGTAGGTGCGGCGCAGCCGGAGCAGATTGTCCTTGATCCGCTCGGTGCCCGCCAGCCCCACCGGTACAATCGGCACGTCGGCACGGGTGGCCAGGTAGGCCGTTCCGGTCTTGCCCTCCTGCAGCGCGTAGGTACCACGGGCGCGAGTGCCCTCTGGGGCCAGCCCCAGTACCCCCCCTTGTTTCAGCACGTCCAACGCCTCCCGCAGCGCACGGCGATCCACCTCCCCCCGCCGCACCCAGATCGAGCCCATGATGACCAACAGCGGAGCATAGATCGGGTTGCGCTTGTGCTTGGCCGCGGTGAGAGCGCGGATTGTGTGCGGGCATACGGTCAGCAGCACCGGCGTATCGAAAACGGACAGGTGGTTGATCGCCACGATATACGGCGGCTCGGGAAAGTTCTCCAGCCCGACGTACTCGCGGCGGATGAACAGGTTGACCAGGATGTCCACAATGGCGCGTATGATGTGGTACAAGGCTATTCTCCCGCTGATGATGAATTACTCGGCCGGGATGCGGCCGAGCGCGATCACGTTAAAATCGGTAGGGGGGGCGTCACCGTGGAAGGTGAGCAACAGCGTGAACGGTGCGGTGGCACCGGGCGCGAGCGTGCCTTCGACCTCGGCCTTCCCGTGTCGAAACCCTGTGACCATTCCCTGATCGTCGTACGTCGTCACGATGACGCTCACGCTGCCGGCGGTTTGCTCTGTGCTGGTGTTCTGCACGGCCCCGCTCACCTGGAACTGCGAGCCGGAGGACTGCCCATCCTTCTCAACCACAGCGATCGGCACGTAGGAGGCGGCCAGCGCCCCGGCCGCTTCGCCGCGCACGATCGTCACCTGCGGGCTGGTCCAGCCCGGTGGTGGGCTCGTAAACAGGATGCGGAAGGGGGAGCGCGCTCCCGGCGGGATGATATCGGCGGCCGCGGACGCATCTGTCTCGGCCAGCCGCTCGCCGGCCGCATCGAAGAGCGTGACGTGTACCTGCACGTTTGTGAGGGTAAAGGCGGTGGTGTTGACGATATCTCCCATGCACACCAGGCTCCCGACAGGCGTCTCGTAGAAGGCGACGCCCCCCAGGCTGAAAGGCAGCGGCGTGGGCGTGGGCAGCAGCAGGCCGGGTGTGACTCCGGTCTCTTCCTCACCGGTGGGTATGATCAAATTCTGCCCCACTTGCAGAAACTGGGGGTTTTCGATGCCGTTGACGGTCTGAAGCGCCTGCAGGTTCACCCCGTAATCGAAGGCGATGCTCAACAGCGTCTCCCCTTCCTGGACGACGTGGATGATCGGCGTGGGGGTGATGGTTGGTGTCGTCGTGGCGGCCGGTGGGGTGAGCGGCGCCGTGGCGGTTGGGCGAAGGGTCGGTATGACTGGAGAAGGCGCCGCGCTTGCGGGCGCTGTCTCCGCGGTCGGCTGCGGGGTGACTACCTTGCCACAGGCCGTCACTGCCATCAGCGCCGCTGCCAGAACAAAGCTGCGAATCATTTTCATCATCTGCCGGACTCCAACACAATGGGCAAGGAGGGGCACTGGCCTGATTGTCGTGACATCGTCCACCTGCACCTGGTTGTCTTGTCAGTGATTATACCACATCCACCGCCACACGCTAGGCGATAGCCATGGGCCTGGGTCGGCTGTCACCGGACCCCCACTACGTGGGGGGCTTGTCGGGGGGCTTGCTGGCTGCGAATCTCTGGACAAAGGCCCTGACATATGTTAGAATCGGCCCGCTCATGCGCGGGAAGCCTGTCTGGCATCATTCGCATGGCCTGATCTTGATCGGCGCAGGGTAACGGTACGGCCTCTCAGGGACTAGGTATCCAGCGCGCGCAGACGAAAATGTGGAGGCTAAACCATGAGCGTGCTAACCCGCCTGCTGCGGTGGTATGGGTTGCCTTTCTTGTTGTTGGCGCTGGTTGTGCCAATGTACCTGGGCACGCTGGCCTCCGGCGTCATGCCGGAGGATGCGGGGGAATTCCAGACCTGCTTCTATACGCTGGAACCGACCCACCCCACCGGCTACCCGCTGTTGATCATCCTGGGCAAGATCTGGGTCACCCTCTGGCCGCTGGGCTCCGTCGCCGACCGCGGCAATCTGCTGGCAGCGCTGTTTTCCATAGGCGCTGTGCTGACGGGCTACAGCGCGGTCGTGCTGCTGACCAGGCAGCCTGTGGCCGGTTTCTTCGCTGGCCTGGCGCTGGCATTCACACCCTCACTGTGGTTCCATTCCACCAAAGCTGGCTCGTACCCCTTCCACATTCTCCTGGTGGACCTCTCCTGGTGGACACTGTTGCGCTGGCAGCAAGGCAAAGGGAGCTTGTACACCGTCGCATGCGTCGTGGGGATGGGCCTGGCCCACCACCGCATGTTCCTGATGGTGCTTCCGGCGCTGGGCCTCTTTGTCCTCCTCCAGGAACCTGCCGTTCTCCGACGCGGGCGTCAACTCGTAGTGCTGGCACTGTTGGCGGCACTGCCTTTTCTCAGCTACCTTCTGCTCCCACTACGAGGGATATGGCCCCTTTCCAGATTCCTTTCCCACGCCCTGCTCATCAACAACCCGATGGGCGGGCTCGTCTTCCCGGTGCGCGGGATAGACGCCTGGTGGCAACGATGGCAGGAGGTCGTCTGGCCCAATCTAGCTGAGGGGCTGGGGCCGGCCGGGTTGTTCCTGGGTCTGCTGGGGTTTGCGCTGTTGGCCCTGTGGCCCCGATGGCCCGGTCTGTCTCGACGGCAGCGTCTCCTGGTCACCGGCGCCTGCCTGCTGCTTGTGCTCACCCACGCCGTGTTCTTTCTGGCTTACGTCATCGTCCCAGACGACCGGCGTTACTACGCGCCGGTCGACTTTGCCCTCAGCGTGGGAAGTGGCCTGGCGGCAGCGTGGCTGCTGGGACAGGCGCAGCGCCTGAGGCGTCCCTTCCTGGCGTGGGCCTGGCGCGGCGGTCTGGCCCTGGCGCTGCTGGCGCTTCCCGCGTGGGAGGCCCACCAGCACCGCCCGATTAAAGATCAGGAGCACGGCCGCTTCGTGACCGCCCTGACCCGCGAGGGCCTGGCGGCCGTCGAGACGGGTGCTGCCATCGTCGGCAGCGCAGGTTACGTCACTAGCTACTGGTACTACCAGCGGGTGGAGGGTTGGCGGCCTGATGTGACGGTGTACATGGATGGCGCGACGATCGGCCGGGAACAGGCCGTCGCGCTGATTGAAGACGATCACGCCGTGTACTTTCGGGATCCCCTGTACGGCCTCGACCGCTCCGATTCCAGCTACGCCTGGCTGTCCTTTGACCGAGGAGGGCTGGACCGTGCCCTGGCGCATCCTCTGACGCCCGCGTGGACGGTGGAGGCGAACCATTCCTTCGGTCCGGATCTGCGCCTGGTCGGCGCTGCTGCATCGGCGGCCCCGCTCCGACCGGACGACTTTGTCGCTCTATGGCTGCGCTGGGAAAGCGCAGCGCCAGTGCCCGAGACGATTGGTCTCTCGGTCTGGCTGGAGGACGAGGCGGGTCGCCGTTGGTGGCAGTGGGACAATCCCTGGAGGAAAGCAGTTGGCGCTATCACCGCCAGCGGCGTTGCTTCAACCACCCACTACCTGGTCATACCAGCAGGTATGCCGCCTGGTCGCTATCGCTGGAACGTCCTGATCTATGACGATCAGGGGAGCCTGGGCGAGCCCTGGCAAGCGGAGGCCATCATCGAGCGCCCGACCCGGCCCCTTTCCCCAGAACGGTTCCCGCTCTCCCATCCCCTGCCGGAGCCGTGGGTGGTCGGCCCGATCGCCATGCTGGGCCACAGACGCCCCCAAGAACCTGTGATGGCCGGGAGCTCATTGTCGCTCTCTTTCCTCTGGCAGGCTCTCGATACTCCTGCCGCCGATTGGCAGATGCAGTTGCGGATTGAGGGGGCGGGTCATCAGGAAGAGACGCCACTTTCTCCTTTGGTGCAGGGGTATGCCACCCGCCAGTGGCAGGCCGACGATCTGTTTCTGGGATACGTGCCACTGCGCGTCCCGGCCAACTGGCCAGGTGGCCGGTATCAGTTGACCCTGGAGGTACACGGTCCCCAGGGAATGACCGCATACACCCTGAAGCCCTTGCACGTCGCAGGGCGACCGGTACTGCGCCACGCCCCTCGCATGATGCAGCGACGGGAGGATCGCCTGGGGGAGGCCATTCGCCTGCTGGGCTATGACGTGGAGCCCCAGGCCGTGAGGCCGGGCGAAACGGTGAACCTGACTCTCTACTGGCAGGCGGCGGCCACGCCAGGTGAAAACTACAAGGTCTTTAACCACCTGGTGGGTGCAGATGGCTTCCTGGCAGGCCAGCAGGACGGGCTGCCCGGCGGAGGCGCTGTTTTGAGCAGCGAGTGGGTGCGCGGGGAAGTCGTGGTGGATCGGTACGAGATCAGGGTGCAGGAGGGCAGCCCGCCGGGTGAGTACGTCCTCTATACGGGAATGTACCAACCGGACGACGGCCTGCGGCTCGCTGCGTGGGATGGGGCGAACAACCGCTGGTTGAACGACATGATCGCCCTGGACACGGTCCACGTGACGACGCCGTGAGGAGAAGGCCCGGCGGCACTGACCGGGCATGGCGAATCTGGCAAATCCGTGGTAAGATCAACTTTACCATGACTGCACGGCGAACCTCGTCCGCAGGGCGTACCCTGTCCGCAGGGCGTACGCTGTCCGCAGGGCGTACCCTGTCCGCAGGGCGTACGCTCCGGAAAACCGCGTGCCTCGTGGCCCTCTTCCTGGCCGCGTTCGTACCACGGGCGCTCTACCCTGTCTCGCGCCCGTTGCAGTGGTACGAGCGCAGTTTCCGCTTCGTCGATGCCGTGCTCCGCGGCCAATGGGCCGACACGATCGTCTCCGAGCACCCCGGCGTGACCCCGATGTGGTTGATCGGACTGGCGCAACACGGCTATTATGCATTGCTCCGTGCACTAGGGGTGTCCCCTGCTCATCCAACGGACATCGCCAACCGGGCCTTCTCCACCGAGGTGGCGATCAGCGTCCTGCCGCTGGCGGCGGGTATCGCCCTGGGCGTGCTTCTGACCTGGTGGCTGCTGAGGAACCTGTTCGGTGAGACCGTGGCCTGGGCAGGGGCGGGATTCCTGGCGCTGGACCCATTTCACGTCGCCATTTCCAAGGTGGTGCACGTGGACGCGCTGCTCAGCGTCCTGATGATCCTGTCTGCACTGACGTTGCTGCTCTACCTCCAACGCAGCGCCAGCGGGGAGCAGCGACGTTCACTCCGGCCTCCGAGTCGGCCGGCCTGGTCTCGCCACCGGTTACTGCTAACTTCCGGCGCGTTGGCGGGCCTGGCCTTCCTGACGAAAAGCCCGTCCTACTTCCTCGTTCCATTCCTGGGGCTGAGCTTGCTGGTGGCTCGGGGTCGTGGAAACCTGTGGCGGGATTACCTGGCTCCAATGCTCCTTTGGATCGGCGCGGCGGCCATCACCTACGTGCTGCTCTGGCCGGCGATGTGGGTCCAGCCGGTCTCAACGCTGGCAACCGTGCTGGGCGGGGTCCTCAAACACACAGGCCGGGCACACCCGCAGCCTCTCTACTATCTGGGCAGCCTGACGACAGAGGATCCGGGACCGGGCTTTTACGTCGTTACACTTTTGGTCAAGACGACGGCTCTGAGCCTGCCGTTCTTCGTCATCGGTCTGATCAGCCCATTGGCTGCGACGTGGCGGCGCGAGCGCCGGTCGCTTGGACTGCTGGTCGCCTATTTTGTGTTCTTCTTTGTCCAGATGAGCCTGGGAGCCAAGAAAGCACCTCGCTACCTGCTCCCGGCCTTCCCGGCCCTCGACGTCATTGCCGGTGTGGGGCTGGTGACGGTGATCCGCCGCCTGGATTTGTGGAAAACTAGGATCGCTCCCAGCCGCGCGCTTGTCGCCGCAGCGCTCGCCGTGCAGGCAGCGCTGGTCTGGCCCTACCATCCCTACTATATCACCCACGCCAGCCTGCTGGTGGGAGGGCCAGCAGGCTCGCAGCGTTATCTCCTGGCGACGCCGGAGGGAGAGGGACTGGATCTGGTGGCGGACTATCTGAACCATCTACCTGGGGCTGAGCAGTTGCGCGTTGGCGTGCAAATGCCGGCGTGGGAGGCCTTCCGCCAGTACTTTGTGGGGGAGGTTGCGGACACCCGCGAGCCTGACCTGGACTATCTCGTCTTCGCCGACGTCTACGTGAGGCGTCACATGGCCGAGGACCAGTGGGGGGAGCAGTGGGAAAGGTACAAATATCGGCGACCTGAATACACGGCCTACCTGCACGGGATGCCCTACGCGCGGGCTTACCGGGTGGACGATGGTCCGCAGCAGCCAGTTGTGCCGCTGCAGGTGTGCGTGGGCGAGCAGATTCGCCTGCTGGGCTACACTGCCCTCGTAGAAGGCGCAACGGTGGATGGACGGGCCATCCAACCGGGCGAGTCGTTGCACTTGACGTTGCATTGGACAGCGACGGGGACGCCCGACGGGGATTACAGCGTCTTTGTGCACCTCCTGGGCCCGGATGGGGCACTGGTGACGCAGCAGGACAACCCGCCGCTGCACGGGACGGTTCCGACCTTTTTGTGGGAACCGGGGGAGCGCCTGGATGATCCCTTCGAGCTGGCCATACCGCCGGATGCAGCCCCGGGTGCGTATGCGCTGACGGCCGGGATGTACGACTGGCGCACCGGCGAACGGTTGGAGGCGCTGGCGGACTGTGCCGCCGAGGGCGAAAGCGCCGCTCCATTACCGGAAGACCGGATCGTGTTGACGACGTTCGACGTGCGGCCTGAACGGGTGCCGTGGTGGGAGGTGCTGGGCTGGATACTGGCTGGCGCGCTGATCGCAGGCGGCGTGATCCTGGCTCGGCCGGACCTCACGCCGATAGCCAGGTGGGCGAAGCGGTGGTGGGTGCCCTTGTTCTATGCGCTGCTTACACTGATGATGACGTACCCTCTGCCGCTCCGTCTCGGCACGCATCACGTCGGCACCGGCAGTGACTTTTGGATGTTCCCTTGGAACGACTGGTGGTGCCGGAAATGCCTCCTGGAAGGACGTAACCCCTTCTTCACGACCTGGCTTTTCTATCCCCAGGGCGTGAGCCTGGCCTATCACAACTTTGCCTGGCTCAATACGGCCATGGGGTTTGTCCTGTCGCCCCTGATGGGCTCCATCACCGCTGGCAATGTGATCTTTCTATTTAACCTGGCCCTGGGCGGCGTGGGCATGCACGCTCTCGTGCACGGTTTGACGGGGGATCACCGGGCGGCATCCATAGCCGGGTCGATCTTTGCCTTCTGGCCCTACCGGATGTCCCATTACAACCATCCGAACATGATCAGCGTTGGGTGGGTTCCACTTTGCATCTTGTTTCTCATACGCACGGTCCGTGGCGAACACAAATTCAGGTCCGCGTTGCTGGCGGCGTTGTTCCTGGCCTTGACCGGCCTGGCCCGGTGGCTGCTCCTGTTGTTCACAGGCGGGGTGATCGTGGTCTACCTGGCTTACAGTGTGTTCTTTGAGCGACAGTACTGGAGCCGTCGCACGTTCCTGGCATTGGGCCTGGTGTTTGGACTGGCAGCAGTGCTGGTGGCTCCGCTGCTTTTCCCGCTCGTGGCCCCTCAGATCAGGGGCGGTGAGCAGGCGGAAGAGGTGTTCATCGCCCGGCCGAATGTAGACAGCACCGATCTGATCAGCTATCTTGTGCCCGAGTGGGGACATCCCTTTTTCCGGCCCCGGCTGGATGACCTGTGGGTCCGGATGGGACGTGGGGCCTACGTGGGCTACACCGTGTTGGCGTTGGCAAGCGTGGGTGTCTTGAAGAGCCGAAGGGAGCGCGTCCTTTGGTTGACGGTCGGCGTTGGCCTGTTCGTGCTGGCACTGGGACCTGACGTGCAGGTGGCAGGTCGCCACTTGGACGTCCCCCTGCCCTACGCCTGGGTACAGGATTGGTCGGTGGTGCGGGTCGTGCGCCATCCACACAGGTTCAACATCCTGTTGGGCTTGCCGCTGGCGGTGCTGGCAGGCTACGGGGCGGCCTGGTGGCTGCCCCGGCGGCGGCGGCCGGTTGCATGGGCCCTGGGTTTGATCGTGTTTGTGCTGATCGAGTACCTTCCGTGGCCATACCCGACCATCCAGCCCAATGTACCACCGTTCTATCATCAACTGGCCCGCGAGCCCGGCGACTTTGCCGTGCTTGACCTGCCGATGGGGGCCTCGTCGGCGGCGAAAGAATACATGTATTACGCGACAGTCCACGGTAAGCCGCTGGTGGAGGGGCACGTCTCCCGCCCTCCCCGCTCGGCCTACGACTTTATCGACAGCGTCCCGCTGCTGCACGGACTCCACGAGGACGACGAGATGGACCCCACCTTGTGCGACGTGTCACGGCAGTTGTCTGCTCTGGCTCAAGTGAACATCCGGTACATCATCTTGCACGCGAACTGGGTCCCGCCGGATCGACTGGCCCGGTGGCGAAAATGGCTGGCGATCCAGCCCGCGTATAAAGACGGCGATACGATCGTGTACAGGACGGCGCTCCAGCATGGGCAGGACTTTCAGTTCCTGGGGACAGTGGGAGATGGCATCGGCGTGATTGACGCGACGTTTTCGCCGGAGGCGGCGTTTTCGCCGGAGGCGGCGTTTTCGCCGTCGAAAACGTCTCAGGACCGGACATTAGACATAGAACTGGCGTGGGGATCGCAAGATGCCCCAGAACAGGATTGGCTGGCACGAGTGGCGTTGGAGACAGCTTCTGGAACCGAGGTTGGGCAAAAGCGTTTCGAGCCATGCGCAGGCTGGCCAACTTCACAGTGGGGGGAGAACGCGGTTGCCCGGGGACGCGAAACGCTGCAGATAGATCCCCTCCTGGAGGGCGGATTCTACACGGTCACTTTGACGCTGGTCGACCGCCTCACGGGGGTACCAGCGACCCGGTCACTGGCCATAGGTCAGGTCGAAATACGCGATGAGCTCTCGGAGTCTACGGGTCAATGAAGCGGCGGTTGATCGTGGGCAAGCGGTACCGTGGCTCCGACCTGGTCGGCGGCCTGTGGCCTCTCCTGGCCTACGCTGTGCTCACGCTGATCATGACCTACCCGGCAGTGCTGCACTTGGGTGACCGCGTGCTGGGCAGCGCGCAAGACGCCAGGATCTTTTGGTGGAACAACTGGTGGGTCAAGAGAGCGCTGATCACAGGTCAAAGTCCATATACGACGCCGGTTCTGTTCTACCCTCAGGGGGTCAGCCTGACGTATCACAGTTTCAGTTGGCTCAACACGGGCCTGTGGCTGCTGCTGGAACCGCTGATCGGCGCTGGGACCGCCTACAATTTGACCGTGCTGTGGGTTTTCCCGCTCGCTGGTTGGGGGATGGAATGCCTGGTGCGCGAACTGACCGGATCCAAGAGCGCTGCCTTCCTCGCCGGGCTGATGTACGCGTTCGTGCCCTATCGGCTAGGCCACTACAATCATCCTCACCTCATGGGCACGCAGTGGATCCCTTTCTACACGCTGTACCTGCTGCGCGCCCTCCGCAGTCCGCTGCGCGCCCTCCGCAGTGGGCGGCAGAAACACGTCCTGTTGGCCAGCCTGTTTTTCGTCCTGACCGCGCTGGTCGGCTGGAACCTGGCCCTATACCTGGTGATCTGGACGGGCTGGATCGGGGGGTACGCCCTGCTCACCCGAGCAGGTACGTTCCGAAGAGTTCTCGGCGTGCTGGCGTGCGTGTTCTTGATTGGAGGTGTGGTCCTGTTGCCCCTGCTGGCCCCCATGCTGACCGGCCGGGTGGAGGCGGAGGATACGTTGGGTGATCTACAGCAGGATTGGATGCAGACCGACCTGCTGGCCTTCGTCGTGCCCAACCGGTCCCATCCGCTGTGGGGGCAGGCCGTGGCGCCCATCTACGACCAGATGGGACGGCCACGGCGGGTTGTCCACCTGGGCTACACCGTGATGGCACTGTTCGGCTACGGCCTGGCACGTCGGAGCGTGCGCCGTCGGATCGGGCTGTGGTGGGGCGGGACGGTGCTCTGGTGGGTGATGGCGTTGGGTCCTTTTTTAAAATTCCACGGTCACATCTATCGTAGCATACCACTGCCCTACTATCCCCTGAGCCGATTGTTTGTGTTCCAGTTGCTCAAGATCCCCGACCGATACAATTTGCTGCTCGGCCTGTCGTGTGCTGTCGTGGTGGGATACGCAGTGGCGGACCTCCTGGCCCAGTTGAAGGGCAGGTTGCGCGTCGGCGTGCCCGTGGCCCTATCGGTGCTGGTCTTGTTCGAGTATCTCAGTATTCCGGTGCAGATGCTGCCCCTGCAGATCCCGTCCTTTTACGAAGAACTGGCCCGTGAGACCGGCGAGTTCGGCGTCGTAGAACTGCCCATAGATTTCTACGACACGGCGAAGGAGTACATGCTCTATCAAACGGTACACGGTCACCCTATCGCTGAAGGGCACGTCTCCCGCCGCCCAACTGAGGCCATGGCGTTTCTGGATGCTCACCCTCTCCTGCGGGGCCTCTACCGGAGGCAGGAAATCGATCCTTCCCTGACCGACGTCGTCCGCCAACTGCGTACCCTGCAAGATGTGGGCTTCCGCTATATCATCATCCACAAGCAGTTGGTGGAGGCCGGACGCGTGGCAGACTGGCGAAGCTGGCTGGCTATCGCGCCGGTGTACGAGGATCAGGAGGTTGTCGTCTATCGCACACAGCCGCAATATGGGCGCGATTTTGATTTCGCGGTGGAAATGGGAGATGGGATCGGCGTCATCAGCGCCAGGCTAGCGGCCACCTCGCTCGCCCAGGGTGGATGGCTGGAGATGGACCTGGTGTGGGGAACACGGGCCGCACCTGGACGGGACTGGCTGGCTCGATTGTCGCTGGTCTCCCGCTCGGGGTCAGACGTGCAGTGGGTGGACTTTGAGCCGTGCATGGGTTGGTCCACCTCAGAGTGGGGCACCGATGGCGTGGCGCGGGGGCACGGCGCTCTGCGCGCAGATCCGTTCATCGAGGGTGGCACGTATACAGTGACCGTAGAACTGGTGGATCCTGCCACGGGCGCTCGTGCGGGCCAACTGCTGAGCGTCGGCCAGGTGGAGGTTCAAGCGCTCAGACGCGTGTTCGAACGGCCCGAGGTAGAAGTTCCTGTAGAAGCGTTTTTCGGAGACGGGCTGCGGTTGCTGGGATACGATCTGCGGCCCGCCCTGTGGCCGGAAGCTCGCGGGCTTGACGTGACGCTCCACTGGCAGGCCATGCAACGCATGGAAGTGGCGTTCAAGTTCTTCGCCCACCTCCTCGATCTTGAGACAGGAGAGCTGGTGGCCCAGGCGGACGTCATGCCCCACGACTGGACGTATCCCACGCACTGGTGGGAAAAGGGCGAGTTCGTGTCGGACGAGATCACGCTTTCAGTGTCCGACGTGCCGGCTGGCGTGTATCGTGTGGTAATCGGGGTGTACGACCCCGAAACCGGCGCCCGGCTGCCCATCACGGACGCCGCAGGTACTGGCAGGGCCGAGGACCAATACCTGCTGGTGGAGAGGTTGGCCCTACCTTGAGCACGAGCGTTCGTCCCCGCGTTGCAGCGACAGGGCCGACCAAAGTCGCCACGACCGACCTGTCATTGGTCATTGGCCATTGGTCATTGGTCATTCTCCTGCTGGCCTTCTTCGCCCAGGCGGTCACCAGCATGCCGCTGAAGGCCCCCACGTTCGATGAAGAGTTTCACATCGCCCGCGCTTACGCCTACGTGCATACCGGCGACCTGCGCATGCAGCAGAACCACCCCCCGCTGGTCAGCCTGTTGGCTGGCGTGCCACTCCTGTTGATGCCCGAACTGACGCCACCGGAGGAGATCCCCCACTGGGACGACGCCTTCCTGTTTCACTTTGCGGACAATCTGTTCTGGCGCTTGGGGCACGACGTGGACAAGATGCTCTTCCTGGCTCGCTTCCCGATCGTGCTGCTGGGGACGCTGTTAGGGGCCTTTGTCTACCGTTGGGCGCGGGATGCCTACGGCCGCGCGGCCGGACTCCTGGCGGCGGGCCTGTACGCGTTCGCCCCCAACCTGCTGGCCCATACCCGCCTGGTGACGACCGATCTGGCGGTAACCGCCTGCAGCTTCATCGCGCTCTACGCCTTCTGGCGCTACCTGCGCCAGCCCACCGGGTGGCGGATGGGCCTGGCCGGTGTGGCGCTCGGATTGGCGTTGACGGCCAAGTTGTCGGCGCTGCTCCTGATCCCGGTGACGGGGCTGCTGGCCCTTCTGGAGAGCAGACACTATGCAGATTGCAGATTGCAGATTGCAGATTGCAGAAAGCGGGTTGCAACGCGCGGCAAGCTGGCAGTGGGACACCTGTCATTGGTCATTGGTCATTGGTCATTGGTCATTGGTCATTGGGCCCTGGTCATTCTCTGCGCGGGTGTGATCGTCTGGGCCTCGTATCGCTTTGAGGTACGCGCCTGGCCGGGGACCACGCTGCCGCTGCCGGCGACGACCTATCTGCTCAACGTGCGCACGCTCATCGGGCACGCCGATCGGGGTCACGGCGCATTCCTGATGGGGCGGGTCTCGATCCACGGCTGGTGGTACTACTTCCCGGTCGCCTTCCTGCTCAAGACGCCGCTGCCGACGCTGCTTCTTCTTGGCGTCGCGGCGTGGGACACGGTGCGGCGGGCACGCTGGCGCGAGGAGGCTCCCCTCCTGGTTTTCCCGGTGGCCTATTTCGGCTTCGCGTTGGCCAGTTCGCTGAACATCGGCTTCCGCTACATCCTGCCCATCGTTCCCTTCATCATCACCTACGCTGCCAAGGTGGCCGGTCTGACCGGGCTGCGGCCCCGACCTGGTCGACGGCTTCGACCCGGTCGGCGGCCGGCATGGCTTCGGCGCTACGCGTTGCCTGTGCTGATGGTCCTCTACGCCAGCGCTTCGCTGCGGCTCCATCCCCATTACCTGGCCTACTTTAACCTGCTGGCCGGTGGTCCTGAAGGTGGCTATCGCTACCTGGTGGATTCCAATCTGGACTGGGGGCAGGATCTGAAACTCCTGAAAGCCTACCTGGACGAACAGGTCGACAGGGTCGAAGAGGTCGACAGGGTCGAAGTCGGTGCCGGCGAGGTGTGGCTGGGCTACCTGGGCACGGCCGATCCAGCCTATTACGGGATTCGCTACCGCTCGCTGTTTGTGCCCGGCACCTCCCGCCCGGCTGAAGGCTTCTTCCCGATCAATCCGGCACCGGGATGGTACGCGGTCAGCGCCACCGTACTTCAGGGCGCTTACTCACCCGAGCCGGACCTGTTCGATTGGTTCCGTCGCCACGAACCGATAGCGAGAATCGGCTACTCTATCTTTGTCTATCGGGTGGAACCCGATCCCGATCCGGTGAGCTGGTTAGGGTTCTGCTACACGCCGGATCCTGTGATGCGCGACGCCGAGATCTCCCGTCGTTTCGGACGCGACGACTTAAGGGTGGTGGGTTTTGACTGTGGGCAGACGTGGGTCTGCCCGGCCGGCGGTGGGCCGGGGTGGTACCTGGTGCCAGCGGCGAACGATGGCCTGGGAACGCTGGCCGAGCGGTCGTTGGGAGACGGCCAGGTGATCTACCGCGAGCGAGGGCTGCGGGACGCGCCGGCCTACACCATCTACCGCTGGCGTGGGGCGCTTGCGCCTTGCGGACAAGGTGCGCCGGAGGAACTGGTTCCGGCACGGGAGGCGAACCTTGTCTGCGAGGCGAACCTTGTCTGCAAGGCGAACCTTGTCTGCAAGGCGTGGGCGAGCCCTGCCCTATCCCCGGCCGAGACCGACCCGCTGACGGCGTTGCCTGTGCCAGCGGACCTGGGTGGGCAGGTGTCCTTCCTGGGCTACGGCCTCTCATCCGAGCAGATAGCGCCGGGCGACGAGATGGTGTTGACGACGGCCTGGCAGGTGACCGCCCGGCCTCAAGCCCCGCCGCTATCGGTCTTTGCCCACCTGGTCGGGCCGACGGGGGCGGTGAGCGTCGGTGATGGGCTGGGGTTCCCGGCGATTCAGTGGGTTCCTGGCGACGTGTTCATCCAGCGCAACCGGTTGCTCATTCCTGCAGAGGTACCGCCGGGACGGTACTGGGTGCAGGTCGGCCTGTACTCACTCGCCACCGACGAACGGCTGCCTGTGCGGAAAGCGGCAAAGCCCATAGATGATCGCCTGTTGCTGGCCCCGGTGACAGTCCGCGACTGAACCCTCCGGTCTTCACCCCCACCCCAACCCTCCCCCTGGCAGGGGGAGGGAGTGGACGGTTACCCTCAAGGGTGGCGTGCGCGGTGCTACGGAACGCGGACGTCCTCCTCCAGTTCAAGACGCTCGCCCACCGGGGTGCCATCACGTGTCTGCACCCGCAACCGCTCCAGCGTATCGGGGTCGTAGACGCCAACGGCGATTCGATAGCGACCCGCAGGCACACCTTCAAGCGACAGCGTGATCTCATCACTGACAACCTCTCCCGCCTCCCACCAGTTGGTGGGATAAGCCCAGTTCCGGGGAGCGGCGTCGTGCTGGGCCACCAGGTCTCCGCTTTGGGCACTGTAGAGGTGGGCAAAGATCTTGTAATAGTCCATCCGGCGCAGGGCCTGCCAGTGGAGGGTGACGTGCAGGGTGTCGGCCTCCTGTTGTAGCCCGTACCCGAGAAGGGCGAGCTTGTCGCTGAACACGGCATCGGCTCGATACTCCAACGATGGTGTGTCGAAACTGCGCTCCAGGGATCTGATCTCCACTGTTCCGACTGGTACGCTGTGTTTGACGGCCGCGTCATCGGGGATCGAGACCACGTCAAACACCAGGTTGTAGCGTCCTGGTGGCAGGTGGGGGTCAACCTGGATCGTGTACTGGCCTCGGATGGCCGCCGCGCCTGGCCAGGTGGAGGTGTCGTGGCCGGGCCGGAGCGGGAAAGACACCTGCTGTGCTGTCGCCCCTTCCACGGTCTCCATTCGCACCTGCAACTCCCAGTCGCGTGACGGGTTTTTCCCTGTGGTCCACACCACCTCGATCGAGAACGTCTCCCCTTGACGCACCGGGCCGGCGGGCAGGCTGACCTCCGCCAGCGCCAGTTCGGGTCCCAGGTGGGCGACGGGGTCCGTCTGCAACTGGGTGCTGTACACGATAAGCTGCTCATCTTCGAATGTGGGGGAAAATGCGAAATAGTCGCGCCATTCATCCAACTTCTCCGCAGGCATGTGTTCCCGGTGGAAGGTGACGTACCGGATGTTCCGTTCCGCCAGTGGCGCGAGTTGGGCAAAGATGTGACGCTCTGACCAGGCTGGTGGATCGTTGCTCAAGAAAGCGCTCAATATGGGGAGCTCGTCGAGGAAACGATAGGCGTTCCCGGGAGGGCGCGACAGATGGCCGTTGACCGTGGGCTTTCCGTGAATCGTCTGGTAGTACAAGTATCTCTTGTCATATCGCCGTCCTATGGGGACCTCCACCACGGCGATGTCGCCTTCCTCGTCGGCCAAGCGCTGGTAGAAGGGCGAAACGTGTAACTCGGTTCGAGGCAATGGGATGCTCAGGTACTCCAGGATGATCACTGCCGCCAGGCTAGCAGTCGCGAGTGTGGGCGCCCACGGCTTGTGGCGGCCGAACCTTTCCAGCAGGCGAACCATTCCCCATCCCGCCAGCACAGCGAGGCAAAATGAGATCAGGGTATTGAAGCGGAACGTGTTGCGGAAGAAACCCGCGATGGGGACTGACCATGGAAGCACAAAGTCGTGCAACTGGCGGCCGCAAACCCTGACGTAGGGGCCGAGGGAGAGCACAGAGAACAGCAGGCCGGTTATCCCCCAGTATGCCACAGATCGGGGACGGGCCTTGAGCGCGAGCAGTGCCAGGCCCATCGCTGCGAACCCCAGGTAGGCAGGACGTCGTCCGGGCAGCCCGAGCCGTGCCTGAATGGGGGCGGTCAGGCGTCCAAAGAGGGGATGGTACGGACTGGGCAGGAAAAATGAGACCACATCGTTCACGTTTGATTGCTGTACCGGGAAGGCGAGGTACGGGACGTCTGTGGACAACTGCTCGTGAACGATGGGATAGGCCAGGGGAGCCAGCAGAAGCGCGCATCCAAGGCCGACGCCCAGCAATATGACGACGAGTCTCCCATCCCACAGGTGGCGTTCAGCGATCAGGCTGTAGGCCAGATACGTCGAGGCCAGGAGGAACGCGAAAGCGAGGAGGTGCCAACTGGAGAGGCCCGTCAGGCATAGAAACAAGAGCGCGAGTGCAGCGTGGCGCACCTTGTGCAACTCGACCCTGATCGTTTTGATCAGAAACATGAGGAATGGAGCTAGCCATTGTGTCGTCACCAGGACCGGGTGAGCGCTTTCGACCATGTGATAGGGGGAAAAACTAAAGATCAACCCGGCGATAAAGCCTGCGCGAGCCGAACCGGTGAGGTAGCGTACCAGTGCGAACATCCCATACCCACTCAGGGGATAGACCAGGAGGACGGTCGCATTGTAGGCGGCCAACGTCCCCATCAGCGGGCGCAGTGCGAACCAAAGCAACGTGTTCCAGTGGCTAAAACTGTTCAGCGTGAGATTCACACCATAGGGGTAGTAGATGTAGTCGCTGAAATAAAAATCGTGTCCTTCCAGGATGACCTTTTCGGTCCACCAGTTGTTCCAGATGTTGCTGTAGACGTCGTTGCTGAGGCCCGCCAGGTGGGTGGACATCTGGAAAGGCATGGGCCACGTGAGCACGAATGTGAGCACAATGTACAGACCGAGCGCCACGAGGTCTGGAAAGCAACGGCGAAGCATATTCACAGAACGATGTCCTCCTATTCGGGCAGCAGACAGTTTCGACTGGAAGAGAGAAGCCTGCGCGTGGCTGGTTCTGACCCAACTATCCCTGCTGCCGGCCGATACTGACCGGGAGGATTATACTTGGAACCATTCGTCCAAGCAAATCGAGACATGCGCTTTTGCGGAGCGGTGCCGCCCGTGGTATACTACAGCTCACTATCTTGAGTGATCGACCGGCCACGCTTACGATGACTGATCTGGAGCCCTGGATGAGACGCCACCGCTGGGTAGAGTTCGTTTTGATATGCGTTCTGTTCCTGTCCGCTTTCCTTCCGCGCGCCATCTACCCGGTGTCCCGCCCCCAACAATGGTACGTCCGGTCGGTGCAGTTTATCTACGACGTCACTCGCGGTGCCTGGGGGGAGACGATCTACTCAGAGCATCCGGGGGTAACGACCATGTGGCTTTCCGGGATTGCGCTCTGGCTGGCCGGCGTGACCCCGGAGCAGGGCCCGGAAGGTCCGTCTGTGGACCCGGCCTCCCTCACCGTGCGGGAGTCCGCAATCGGTGTGTTCCCGCTGGTGTTGACCATCGCCGGGCTGGTCGTGTTGACGTACTTTTTGCTCGTGCGCATTTTCGACCGCCCGGCGGCTTTCGGTGCAGCGCTGTTAGTGGCGCTGGATCCCTTTTTCATCGCCAACTCGAAGGTGTTGCACGTGGACGGGCTTTTGAGCGCGTTTATGTCCACATCGGCACTGGCGTTGCTGGTATACCTGAAGGAGAGGCGGTACCGTTGGGTCATCCTCTCGGGTGTCCTGGGCGGCCTGGCTCTGCTGACCAAGAGTCCGGCGATGTTCCTGTTGCCGTACACGGCGCTGTGTCTTGGCACAGGCGTCCTGGCCAACCGCCAGATAAGCTTCCGCCAGGGTGCTCTTGCGGGGCTGGCATGGTTGGCGGTCGTATGCCTGGTTTACTTTGCACTTTACCCGGCCATGTGGGTGGATCCCCTGGGCACCCCTCGCACCGTATATGGGTGGGCGGCGCTCAACATTGAATTGCCGCATCTCAACCCCCTCTATTTCCTGGGCCAGCCGATCACCCATGATCCCGGCCCGGCCTACTATCTCTACACCTGGGCGTACAAGATTACGCCCGTCGTGGCCGTTTTTGCCCTGGTTGCATTGCTGTACGCGGTCATTGGGCGAGTCCGCCCGCGCTGCGAACGGATGACCGTTGGGCTGCTGTTCGCCTTTTCCCTCTTTTTCACCCTCCAGATGATGCTGGGCGCGAAAAAGATGCCTCGCTACCTGGTGGCCGCTTTCCCCCCGCTGGACATCCTGGCCGGCGTGGGCCTGGCATGGTGGGCGACACGAATGTGCAACCTCCAAGCTCACACCCCGGAGCGATGGCGCATCCCTCCGGCTGCCCCGTTGGTCACATTGGGAGTGCTGCTCCAGGCTCTCCTCGTCCTGCCGCGTCACCCCTGCTATGACACCTACTTCAACGAGTTGGCGGGGGGCGCTCGAGCCGGGACATGGGCCATCTCCACCCAGTGGCAGGGGGAGGGGTTGGACGTCGCTGCCCACGTGCTCAACGGGCTGCCGGACGCCGAGGACCAGACCGTGGGCAGCCACATGCCCACCTTTTTTCAGCAATACTTTGTGGGGCAGACGGTCGACGTCGACGTCCCCGCCGATTGGTACGTCTTCGGCGTCAACAGCGCGATGCGGAACGAGGGGACGGAGGCGGGCAACGCGTGGGACTTTTACCGCCGCAGGCAGCCGTGGGCCAGTGTGGCCTTCGATGGGATCCCATACGCGTGGGTGTACCGTGCCGCCACAGGTCCGCAGAATCCGGCCGCCTTCACCTTTGAGCCAGGAGTCCGGCTCGTCGGGTACGACATAGCCCCCTCGCCCGCTTACCTGGGTCAGACGCTACGGTTGCAGTTGTATTGGCAGGCACTGGAGCCGCTGGCGGAGGACTATACTGTCTTTGTGCACGTGCTCTCTGCACACGTGCTTTCTGAAGGCGTGCTTTCTGAAGGTGGGGCCGGCCAACTTGTCACTCAGCAAGACAACCCACCTGTGCGGGGGACGCGGCCTACCTCCACGTGGGAACCCGGCGTGGTCGTCGTGGACCCGTACGACCTGCCTATCCCCAGCGACACACCGCTGGGAGAGTACGTGGTGGCAGTCGGCCTCTACCGCTGGCCGGATCTCTCGCGCCTGCCTGTGCGCGACGGCGAGGGTGCTCCTATGCCCGACGATCGGGTGTTGCTGACCACGGTGCACGTCGAGCAGGAGCCGTCTTCACCGGGAGTCTGGATCGCGCGGGCGATGGCGTTTCTCCTGCTGCTCGGCACTGGGGTAAACCTTGGAAGGAGGGAGAGATGATGACCTGGGCGAGGGCAAGGTGACGGTAGACGGAATGTTTCACCTGGTCCAGAGATTCATCCGCCGTCCAGGCGTCCGGTGGGCTTTGGCTGCCCTCCTCGTTTACGCCCTGGCTACGCTTGTATTGATGTACCCGGTTCCCTTCCGCCTGAGCTCGGTGGTCGCGGGGAAAGAGCACGGGGACGCCTACCAGTACACCTGGTCGCTGTGGTGGGCCAGGCAGGCAGTGCTTGAACCTGACAAGGACCTGGGATACGTCACTCTGATGAACCACCCCGCCGGTGTGGCGCATCCTCTTATGCTCACGATGATCGGCGTCGATATGCTGGCGCTCCCGTTCTCCTTGTTGCTTTCTCCGGCTGCTGTCTACAACTCTCAAATTCTGCTTTCCTTCATTCTGAGCGGGATGGCCATGTACTGGCTCTGTACCGAACTGACCGGCGATCACAGGGCGGGGATCGTCGGCGGATTCATCTTTGCCTTTTTCCCGAACAAGACGGGGCACGTGCTGGGCGGGCACTTGCCGCAGGTGACGGTATGTTTTTTCCCCCTGTATGTGCTCTTCCTGCGGCGAGTAATACGGAGGCCAGGTTGGCGTACTGCCCTGGCTGCTGCACTTGCCCTGATACTCGCCGGCCTCGTCCACGTGATGCACGTGGTCTACCTCGTTCTGCCGGTCACTGTGGCAGTGGTGCTCACGGCTTTGAGAGAGATGGGGAGCGCTTTTTTTACCAGGCAGCGGTTGTGCGCGTTGGCTCTGGCGTTCGGCCTGGCGGCCATAGCGGTCATTCCCTTCCTGCTGCCCACGGTCCTGCTCTATGCGGGGGGTGCCGGTTACCTCCACAAGGCCGGTACGGTCAAGTACTCGACTGACTTGTTGGCCTTTTTCACGCCCTCTCCGTATCACCCGGTGCTGGGACCCCTGGGCCTGGTGCCTCCATTTGCAGAGCGGATCTTTTATGATCAAGAAACGCTGTACGAGGGATTGGCCTATCCGGGTATCCTGGCGATGGGGCTGGCGCTGTGGGGTCTGATCCAGCAGGGGCGGAGGGCCTGGGTTTGGGGCGTCCTCGCGGCGCTCGCGGCTGTGTTGTCGTTGGGGCCACTGTTGAAAGTGGGCAATGAATTGGTGTCTTACCAGGTGGATACGCACCAGAGCTACGTCGTGCTCCCCTACGCGCTACTTAAACAGATGCCGCTATTGGCGGTGGGGCGCACGCCGGGCCGCCTCAACGAGACAACGATGTTCTGTACAGCCATTCTCGCTTCCTATGGTGGTGCAGCGCTGTCTGCGCTCCTGGCACGACGCCGGCGCTTACTGGCGACGCTGCTGGCGCTGTTGTTGGTCGGGATCGGCTTCGAGTACGTCACAATTTGGCCCGTCCCGGTCAGCAGCGCCGAAATCCCGCGCACGATCGAGAGGATCGCCAGCGAATCCGGCGACGGTGCGCTCTTGCATCTCCCGACGGAAAATCGACGGGCCAACAATCGGGCCCTCTATTACCAGACTGTCGCCGGACGGCCGATTGTGCGCGGCTACATCCACCGCATTCCGCCCGAGGTGCTCCCCTGGTCACAGACGTTGTCGGGGCTGGCTCAACCGGATCAGGCGAGCGGCGACATCGTCCCCCGACCCTCTTTGGCCGAACGGGTCGCCTGGCTGCGCTACTTTGACGTGGATTACGTGGTCTCGCACAAACTCGAGCCGGAGAGTGAGGCTTTCCAGCGCAATTTCGTCCAGACCCTCCTGGGCTCTCCGAGGTACGAGGATCATGATCTGGCTGCCTTTCCCGTCCCTGACGACGTTCCCGCATTGGCAAGTCCCCGTCTCTATACCCTCAGCCACGAGGGTTGGTATCCGCCGGAATGGGATGGGAACCTCTGGCGGCGCTGGATGGTTGACGATGGCCGGTTGTACCTCTACTCCCCCCGCGAAGCGGTCGGTAGCCTCCGTTTCACTGTGGATTCCTACCTAGAGTTCCCTGTCTTAGAGGTATACCAGGGAGAGCAGTTGCTGGACTCTTTCGTCGTGGGCGAGCGCACGACGTACACCACGCGTCCCTTCACGCTCGTGCAAGGGATGAACGTCTTTCGCTTTCACGCGCCAGGGGGCTATCCCCAGGTGCTGGACTCCCCGCACTGTTGGAGCGAGGCACTGCTTGCGCCACCTGTGGAAAATACGGTTTCTTGTGATCCGGAGGCCCTGCGCACGACCAGCCGCACTTTTGTCTTCGACCACGTCTCCTTCGTCACACAGGGGGACCTGCTCGCTGGCGAGGCGCTCGACGTCAATTTGGGTGACCGGATGCGATTCCGCGGCTGGAGACTGGACGGGGCGGTGTTGCATCCCGGCGAAGCACTGACCGTGACGCTGGCCTGGGAGGCGACCGTCGAGCTGAGCGATCAGTACGTCGTCTTTGTGCATCTGCTGTCCTCAGATGGAACGCTCGTGGCACAGCACGACGCACCACCGGCCGGACGGCTGCTGCCACCGTCCTCCTGGCCTCCGGAGACCGTCTTCAGCTACCCGGTGACGATCGAACTCCCTGGAGACTTGGCAGCCGGCGATTATCTCGTCCAGGTTGGCGTGTACCTCTGGCCTGGCCTGGAGCGGCTGCCAGTGCGGGCGGAAATGCCGGGAGCCGAGATTGGCGTGATGAAACTAGGGCACGTGCGGATCGCGCCGCTGGATGACTGACCCCCCGACCTTGCCCCCACCCTCCACGATGGTATAATCCCGCCAGATGAGAACCACACCCAATTGGTCATTGGTCATTGGTCATTGGTCATTGGCGTCGGCCGGGCTATTTGCGGCTCGCGTCGTGTTGGAGGCCACCCGACGCCCCTGGCCGGGCCCCGTCGTCGTGGCAGCGGGGCTGGTGGCAGCGCTGGGGGGACTCGCGCTGGGACGCGTGCTGGCCAGGCGACACGTCCGCCTCTGGCCTGCCTTCCTTCTGCTCGTCTACGTCGGTTGGCCGCGGCGCGACCCGGTTGCTGCCGCCAGTGTGGCCGTCCTGGTCGCGCTGGTGTGGCTCTTGAACGGGGAGCGCCGTTCTCCGCGCCAGTGGGCGGAACCGCTGGCCGACGGCGCGACCTTTGCCATCGCGCTGGTCGTCTACGTTGCGACCGCTGCTCCCGACGTCCTGCCTGCCGACGCGGGCGAGTTCCAGTTGGCCGCCGCGCTCCTGGGCGTGGCCCATCCACCGGGGTTCCCTCTCTACACGATGGTGGGCCACCTGTTCATTCGACTTTTTCCCTGGGGGACGCCGGCCTACCGGCTGAACGTGATGAGCGGGGTGATAGCGGCAGGGACGCTGGTGCTCGTGGCGCGGGCGACCCGCCTCTGGGCCAGACAGTTGGGCGCTTCTTCTCTCGTAACGCTGGCCGGGGGCCTGGCAGCGGCCTTGACGCTGGGCACCGCCACCACCTTCTGGGCCCAGGCGACCATCGCGAGCAAGCGCCCCTTCACGGTCTTTTTCGTCGCGCTGGCCCTCTACGCCCTCTCCCGCTTCGCCGCCACGAAGGAGGCGCGTGGGGCAGGCAGGGCCCTCGTCCTCCTTGGGCTGGCGCTGGGGTTGGGTTTCGGCCAGGACGCGCTGGGCTTTGCGTCCATCCTGTTCGTCGCCGTCTATGCGCTGCTGGTCGACCCGCGCCTGGTCGTGCAGCCCCGCCGCTGGTGGCGGCCTGTGCTGGCCGGGCTGGCGGGCCTCCTGCCCCTGGCCTACCTGCCCATCCGGGGGGCGATGGGTGCCGTCCTGGCCCCGGAGGGCCTGGACACGCTGCCGGGGTTCCTCCACCACTTTCTGGGGCTGGGGTTTTCCGGCGACATGTTTGCCTTCGCCAACGCCTCCGACCTGCCCCACCGGCTGGCGCTCCTGCCGACGCTCTTCTCCCTCCAGTTTAACGTCGTCATCCTGGCGGCAGCGCTGCTTGGCCTCCTGGGGCTCCTGCGGCGCGACTGGCGGCTTTTCGTCCTGCTGGCGGGCAGCCTGGTGCTCCACACCTTCATCTCGATCACCTATCGCGCGCCCCAGACCGTCGAGTACCTGATGCCGGCCTATCTGCCCGTCGCCATTGCCGCCGGCCTGCTCCCTGCCGTGTTCCACACTCCACGTCCAGCATCCGGTGCGCTCCGGCCTGCCCTTGCGGCGGTCGTCCTTTGGGCCGGACTGCTCAACGGCTGGGCGCATGGCCCCAGTTTCGTCGAGCTGGCCGGGGACCACACGGCTCGCCAGGCGGTCGGTCCGCTCCTGGAGACGGCCCCTGCCGAGGCGCTCATCCTGGCCGACTGGCGCTGGGCCATGCCGCTCCGGTACCTGCGCGAGGTCGAGGGGCTCCGGCCCGACGTCGAGGTGCGCTACGTCCACCCCGTCGCCGTCGCCGGCGTCGAATACCGGGACGTCTGGCTGCGGCGTATCGAGGAGGCCGATCCCGGCGTCCCCATTCTGCTGACCCATTTCTACCAGTTCGATGGCTACACGACCGAACCGTGGGAGACAGGGTTCCTGATCCGCCCCCGGCCGGTGGCGGAGCCTGCAGCGCCCCTGGCGCCGGTCGGAGTGACGTTTGGAGACCGGGTGCACGTACTGGGGTACAGCCTTCGGCAGGACCGGTTCCACCCGGGACAGGTGGCAGAGTTCGTCCTGGCCTGGCAGCCGGCCGGCCCGCTGGAGCGCGCGCCCTCTTTCACGCTCCGGCTGGTGGATGCGGAGGGGCGTCACCGGGCGCAGGTGGACCGGCGGCTGGGCACCGAACGTGCCCCCGAGGAGGTGTGCTTCCAGCAGTTGGCGCTGCCGTTGTATCCCACGCTGCCGCCGGGTCGCTACCGCGTGATGCTGGGCGCCTACACCGCGACCGAGGCGGGCTTTGAGAACCTGTCGACGCCGGAGGGGGAGGCCGCCATCACCCTGGCCGAGTTGGATCTGGTGCCCCTGGGATGCAATCTCCAATCATCGACCGCTGCCGGCGCGGTCTGCAACCGGCAATCCACTCCCTTCACCCTCCACCGGCAGGCCGTGCCCTTCAGCGGCGGGCCGACGCTGGTGGGGGTGGACTATGACCGGAGCGTGCCGGACGTCCTGCGCGTCTATCTCGTCTGGCGAGGTCCGGCCGGGGAGGGATGGCAGGCGAGGGTGCGTGCCGCCGATGGCGTGGAAGCCGCTGTACCGCTCGCGCCCATCCCGGCGGGCGCTTACCAGATCGTGGGATTGGACCTCCAGGGGGCCATGAGGGGCGGGCTGTGGCTCTCCCTGGTCGATAGGCAGGGACAGGTGAGGCGCGCGGCCGGACCGTGGGGCTGGTCCGTGGAAAAGATTCGGTTGCCCGGCGCGCCGCCCGATGCCCGCTTCGTCCCCCTGGGCGACGAGATGGCCGTCGTCGGTGCGACAGCTCATCCCTCCGCCTCAGGGGAGAGGATGGCGGTGGACGTGACGCTGGTGGCGCTGCGCCCGCTGACGAGCGACGATGGGACGAGCGTGCGGCTGGTCGACGGCGAGGGGCGCTGGCTCGCGACCGACGACTGCCAGCCGGCGCTGGGTGCCGTCCCGACGCTCAAGTGGATCCGGGGCAGCCGGGTGGTGGACCGGCACGTGTTGCCGCTCCGGGAGGATTCCACCGGCGGGGAGGTTCGGGCCACGTTCGTGGCGTACGAGCGATTCCGGATGACCCCACTTCCGCCGATGGATGGACGTTTCAGCGAGGTCCCGCTGGGCACCTGGCCGCTGCCCTGAGGCCAGACCCGGAACCTGAAACGTGATGCGTGAAACGTGATGCGTGAAACGTGATGCGTGAAACGTGATGCGTGATGTGTAATACGTGAGGCGTACATGTCATCTCAGGATTTGCTGTATCGTATCTTTACCTCCCGCCACCGCTGGCTGACGGTGTTGGCGACGCTGGTGGTGTGTGCGGGACTGGCGCTCGCCGGGGGCTACCTGCTGGCCGAATTTGGTCCGCTCATCGCCGGGGCGGGGCTGGTCGCGCTGTTCCTCGGCCTGTGGATGTTGCGCGACATCGAGGTGTCCTACTGGGTCGTCATCGGCGTCGTCTGCCTGCTCCCCTTTGCCTCCTTTCCCTTTGACATCGGCTTCACCCCGACGCTGCTCGACGCGGCGATGGGCGTGCTGTTCTTCGTCTGGGCACTCAAGGTCGCCACCGGCGCTCAGCGGGAGTTCATCGGCACGCCGCTGGGCCTGCCGGTCGCCGTGTTCATGCTCTTGGCGCTGGGTTCCTTCGTCTTTGGGCTTTCTCACGCCCCGCTGACCCCCTACATCCTGCGCCACTTTGGCGAGGTGCTGCTCAGCGTGGCGCTGTTCTTCCTCGTCGTCAACACCGTGCGCGAACCCGGGCGGCTCGGGCGCATCGTGCGGGCGCTGATCCTGTGCGCGTTCGCGGCGGCTGTTCTGGGCGTCGTCCTGTACGTCGTCGCGGTGTACGTCTCCGACGACCTGGCCATCCGCGCCCTGTCCGCGCTGGGACGGCTGGGCTACCCCACCGGGCCGGGCGTTCTGCGCTACATCCGCGAGGACCCCGAGCTCCCGATGCGGGCCACCTCCACGTCCGTCGACCCCAACGTGCTGGGCAGCCTGCTTAACCTGACGCTGGGCATCGCCGTGGCACAACTGTTCGCCCGGCGGCCGCTCATCCGCCGCCGCTACCTGGTGCCGATCGTGGGCGTGATGGGGCTCTGCCTGGTGGTGACGATCAGCCGGGGCTCCTGGGTAGGGGTGGGGGTCGCGCTGGCGGCCGTCGCCACGCTGCGTTACCGCAAACTGTGGCCGCTCCTGCTCGTGGCGCTCGTGCTCGTGCTCACCCTGCCGCAGACGCAGGATTACGTCGCGCACTTCCTGGAGGGGGTGCGGATCGAGGACCTGGCGACGCAGATGCGCATGGGGGAATACAAGGACGCGTTCATCCTGATCGGCCGTTATCCCTGGCTGGGCGTCGGTTTCTCGGGCTCGCCCGACATCGATACGTACATCGGCGTCGCCAACGTCTATCTGCTCATCGCCGAACAGATGGGGCTGGTGGGGCTGGCGAGTTTCCTCGTCGTGATGGGTGTCTTCTTCGTCCGCTTCTGGCGCACCCGCGCGCTGGCAGCGGCCGAAGGCTCGGCGGCTCCAATGGACTCGCTCAAGCCCTCAGGCCAGGCGCTCGAAGCCCTGTCCGAGTCCGGGCCCCTCGATGTCCCGGAGCTGGAGCCGCTGTGGTGGGGTCTGCACGCCGGGTTGATCGGCCTGCTGGTGGGGGGCATCGTCGATCACTACTTCTTCAATCCGGACTTTCCCCACTCCGTCGCGCTCTTCTGGCTGGTCGTTGGGCTGGCGACGGCGGCGACGGACATCATCCGGCGGCGGGCCGGGGAGTAGCTCTCACCGATTTGACTGGCCCTCCTTGCCGGTCTATAATTGGGCCTGTCCCCAGGCCCAGTCCGTCGTTGACAGATTCAGATCGCTCAGATGTAGGAGGTTCACAATGTCAGCACCGTTTCGAATCCAGAGGCCAGATACAGGGGCCGTCAGAGCCGCAGGCGCTCAAGGATCACAGGAGAATTTCAAGTTCTACCTGGACCGGCTGATGAAGATGATCCCGGCTGAGGTCATCAGCCTGTACCTGATTGGGAAAGGCTTTATCCCCCTCGAGCAACCCATCGTGTTGGCCGCGTGGGCCCTGGTGTGCGTGGCCGGCGTGTTGCTCATCCGGGCCTTCGGCACCGCGGACCCTGAGGCCAACAAGTCGCCCGACTGGGTGCACGTGACGATCTCTGCCGTCGCGTTCGTGATCTGGGTATACACGTTGGGCGGCCCGTTCGAGGCGGCCAAGCTGTACGAGCCCTACGTCGGGTCGCTCCTGGTGCTCGCCTGGACGTTCTTCGTGCCGGTCATCTACAAGGGCCCGCTGGACTGACTGCCATCCTGCCTGAGGGGACCGGCTACAACCGAGATCAGCAATTCCCGTTATGGTGTTCGTAGTAACGACTTCAGTCGTTCCTTCTGCGTAACCAGCGACTGAAGTCGCCACTACAAAGCTATACCACGTGACGATAATGCTAAAACGGGAATTGCTGAACCGCGATAGACCAGGGCAGGATTCGCGGATTCGCGGATTCTGATCCGTAAATCCTGCTGATCCGTGTCCTTCATCGGAGATGACTATGAAACGCGACGCGCGTGTGTTGTTGATCGGCATCGCTTACTCGGGGTTTATCGCCTTCGGCCTGTCGAGCGGATTGCTGGGCGTGGCGTGGCCATCCATGCGGGCGTCGTTTGGCCTTTCGCTGGATGCGGTGGGGACACTCCTGGTCGCCGCGACCGCCGGTTCTCTCCTGTCGAGTTTCAGCAGTGGACCCATCGTGTCCCGCATTGGCGCTGGTCGCCTTCTGCTGGTCGCCAGCGTCTTGATGGGCGTCGGGCTGCTGGGGTACAGCCTGGCCCCCACCTGGTGGGTCCTGGTCCTGATAGGGGTGCTGTCAGGGATGGGAGGTGGCGCGATGGATGCTGGCATGAACACGTATTTCGCCGCCAACCACAGCGCGAGCCTGATGAACTGGTTGCACGCCTGCTTTGGGCTGGGCGCTACGCTCGGCCCTGTCGTGATGACGACGGTGCTCAACATGGGGCAATCCTGGCGTTGGGGGTACGTCGTCGCCGGGATCTTGCAGGGGCTGCTGGCGCTCAGCTTTGGGCTCACGCTGCCCCAGTGGCGGTTGGCCGGAGCAAACTCGCCCGAAGCCCACCTCCGCTCGTCCGTGGACAGCGTTCGCACCGCTGATACCTTGAGACTACCCACGGTGTGGCTGGGTATCGCGCTGTTTTTTGTGCTCACGGGCGTTGAAGGGACCGCAGGACAATGGCCGTATACACTCTTCACCGAGGGGCGTGGCGTGGCTCCCAGCGCAGCCGGGATGTGGGTCAGCATCTTCTGGGGCAGCCTGACGGTGGGCCGCATCGTGTCCGGCTTCGTGGTGGATCGTCTGGGGGTCGTCTCTTCCGCGCGCCTGGGCCTGATCGGCGTCATCCTGGGGGCTGCGTGCGTCTGGTGGAACGTGACCGACGGGGTCGGTTTCCTGGGGCTGGCGTTGATCGGCTTTTCGTTGGCTCCCCTGTTTCCGCTGCTGATCTCGCATACGCCCAGGCGGCTTGGCGCTGCCCACGCGCCCAATGCGATTGGCTTTCAGGTGGCGGCGGCGGGCCTGGGGCTTTCGCTCGTGCCGGGGTTGGCGGGGGTGTTGGCGGAAAGCCTGGGCCTGGAGATCATTGGCCCGTTTTTGCTCCTGGCCTCTATCGCGACCTTCCTGCTGCACGAGGTCATCGTTTCCCGCAGGTCCTGACCCCCGTTGGTCCGGCCCTTTGAACACGGGCCAGCGCAGGTCACCGTCACGACAGCATCCGCCGCAGTTTCCGCATCCACACGCCTCCCGCCAGCAGCGCCGTGCCGAGGACGAGCGCCAGGCAGACCCAGGGTGCGTCCTCTGCCCGTCCGGCGCCGGCGGCGGAAATAGGCCGGCCCTGTCCAGGTCTCGCCTGGCGAGCCTGGGCACAACTTGCGACGGCAGCCAGCAGCAATGTCGCTACGATGATGCACGCGGTCACACGAGCGAGATGATGCATCGGAATTACCCCTTGGTGGCCCGGACGGTGGTTTCAGGGCGACGGCGCCACTTGCTCCCCTTGGGTGCTCCCCAGGCCGCTCGCATTGTCGCCCTGCGTCCGGGCCGTTCGGCTGATCGCGTCTCGACCAAGTCTCACAGCGAAGCCAGGCGCTGGAGCAGGTCCGGGGGCCGATCCACATCGGCGCCCGTAGGATACCACAGGGCCGGGCGGGTTGCTTGACGGGAAGGTGCTGGCTGCACGTCACGCAGGGGGCGAGAACGTGCTGTCTGCCCGACGGCTGCCCTACGCGCGCCCATCGACCCTAAGGGTTTCCAAAACCCTTAGGGTCTTCACGGACGAGGAGCTGGAAGGCGCGGGCGGTCAGGATGGGGCGCAGGATGGGGTTGGCCGGAGGCTGGCCGTTGAGGCGGATGCTCACACCGGGGAGTGCCTGCGCCTCGTCCAGCGGCCACTCGTCGCGGGCAAAGAACCCGGCCAGCGCGTGGCTCTCGACGTGCAGCAGGCCAAAGAGGTCGAGCGGCGCGGGCACACCCCGGAGACGGGTGCGGAAGGCGACGATGGCCAGGTGGTCGGGGGTGCCAGGACCGCCCAGGCGCGGAGGGACCAGGATGACCATGAGGGGGGTAGGGCGCTTCTTGCTCGGCGCGAGGTGCAGCCGGTCTGCGATCTGCCAGTCGTGGATCAGGACGGTCTGCGCGGGCAGCTCGAGCCGGACCCGCACGCCCAGTTCCTCCTCGACCTCGCGTCGCAGGCAGGCCAGGACGGTCTCGCCCTGCTTGATCGTCCCGCCGATGCCGCCTACGCCGATGACCGTGGTCTCGCTTCCCTCCTCGCCCAAGTGCTGCCAGTACTTCTGCTTGGCGATCTCAAAGTAATAGCCTGACCCATCGCGCACGATGGTCGAGACGCCGACGAGCGCGACCTTCTTGCCGCCCAGCAGGGGGTGGCGTCGGAGGGCAGGCAGGGCGTCGAACAGGTTCATCGGCGTGCCCGGACGATCAGCGTGCGGGGCAGCTTGCGCAGGACCTGGTACTCCTGGGAGTCTGCGTCAAACGACCCCACGTAGGGGATGCGGGCCAGTTCCTCAGGCGAGGCGGCGGCTACGTCCGCGATCACCTGCTCGACCAACCGCTCCAGCACAAAGCCGGTCTCGACGAGCTCGTTGACGATCTGGGCCAGCGTGCGCAGGTGGCCCCGCATCCGGGCCGCCGTGCCATCCTCGTAGGTCCAGTCCCACTCCTCAAAGTCGGGCCATGCGGAGTAGTCGAGTGGCTCCGGGCAGTCCGGGTCGCCCGCCAGGTACCAGCCCACGGCTTGAAACCAGGGATGGGAGAGGCAGAAGACGAGCAGGCCGCCCGGCTTTAGCACGCGCCACGCCTCGCCGTACGCCTGGCGCAGGTCGGTCACATAGTCGAAGGCGTAGGAAGAGAGCGCGATGTCAAAGTGGCCGTCAGGGAAGGCGCTCAGATCCTCGGCCATGCCCTCGACGAACCGCACGTCGACCCCGTTCTCGAGTGCCAACTGTCGGGCGTGGGCGATCTGGGCTGGCGAGGGGTCGACGCCAATGCACGTGGCACCCCACCTGGCCAGCGCGATACTGTTCTGGCCGCCGCCGCAGCCGATTTCGATGACCCGCCTGCCGGACACGTCGCCGAGCAGGCGGAGCACGCGCTCACCAGGCGCCATGTTGCCATAGTGCACGTCGTCGGTCGAGATGCGCGTGCTGGCCTGGTAGTGGGCGGAGATGGTATCCCAGCCCTGGCGGTTCAGTTCGATCGTCTCGTGATTGACCATCTTGACGGTTCTCCTGCCTTTCAGGTGCCCCAATCTTACCCCACCCTGCTCATCTGTGCAAGCCAGCGCCCAGGCCGGCGCAGGTGCCAGGCACTTGCCGTTTTGAGGCCAGAGACGGCTTTGGCAAATCGCCGCTTAAGGCCTTGAACCGGCGCAAGTGCCTGGCACCTCGACTTGCCGTTGACTTTCGAGTGGATTTGTAATATACTGGCCCTAACCCGGCCAAGCCGGAACCAAAAATGGTCCCGAATTCGCCTGCAACCGATTCCTTGCCCAGTGCGCAGGAATCCGCAGGGTTAGGCCCTATCCTCTGGCAACGCGCGAAGGATCTGCTCCCTCCCCCATGCCGGTGATGGTGCAGACGAGACGCTTCCCGATCAGGGCTGCCGTTCCGAAAGCCACGGGGAACCAGAGGGGAACACCCAGGCGCGTGGGATTCGCATACCGCCAGACGCCAAAGTGCACGAACACGGCTTCCGCGAGCGATCCCAGCACGGCGATGACCAGGAAGACGCTCAGGTCGTACCGGTCGTGCCAGAACCCCAGCGCCACCATGCCCTCCACCAGGATGACGATGAAGAGGAGCATGTTGTCCCTCCACAGCAGCCCGATGGAGGTGATCAGCAGGGAGAAAGCCGCGAGTTCGCTCAAGAGCTCGTTCCATGGTCGTTTCGAATGCTTCATTGACTTGGGGCTCCGCAAAGTTGATCGCTGTGTTTAGCTTGAAACTGCAACCATGCTACCAGAAAAGACAGGGATAGGCAATGTATGAGGGGGAACAGAATACCCATGATCGGTGAGAAGCTGCGCGCCTGGCTGGCTCTCTCCCGCCTGCCGTTCCACTCCGTGGGGGTGCTGCCGTTCATCCTGGGCGGGGTGCTGGCCTGGCGGCAAGGAGGGGTTTTCCGTTGGGACGTCTGCGCCTGGGGCACGCTGGAGGTCGTGCTCGTCATGCTGGCCACCTACTACGCCGGCGAGTACTGGGATTACGCGGAGGATGCGCTCTCCGCGCACCTGGGGCCCAGCCGCTTTGCCGGCGGATCGCAGGTGTTGCAGCGCGGCCTTTTGCCCCGCCACGCCGCGCTGTGGGCCTCGCTGGCCAGCTTGCTGCTGGCCGTGGGGGTGGGATTGGTCCTCCAACTGGCCTACCGGACGGGGCCGTGGACCATCCCCCTCGCCGTGCTGGGCATGCTGGGTGGGTTCTTTTACTCGACGCGGCCGGTGCGCTGGGTGAGCCGGGGATGGGGCGAGTTGTGGATCGCCTTCTGCTATGGCTGGCTGCCGGTGGCGGGGGGCTACTATATCCAGGCGGGCAAGATCGCGCCGCTGGTGCACTGGCTGGCGGCCCCGATCGGCCTGACCATCTTTAACGTGATCCTGCTCAACGAGTTCCCCGACCACCCGGCCGACTCGGCGGCAGGCAAGACCAACCTGGTGGTGCGCCTGGGGCCGGAGCAGGCCTCCCGCCTCTATGGCCTCACCAGCCTGGGGAGCTGGGTGGCGATGTTCCTGTCGCTGGGGCACGGCGTGCCGGCGCGGGTTGTGTGGTTCTACCTGCCCGTCCTCGCCCTCTCGTTGACCCTGGTCGTGCTGGTGATGCGCGGGCGCTGGCAGGATCGGGCGACGCTGGAGCGGCTCTGTGGTGCCAACCTGGTAGTGAACCTGGGCACCACGGCAGCCTACGTCCTCGCCTTCGCAGGTTGAGCATATCGTCGAGTACAGGTGCCCGGCACTTGATTGAGAGTGCCGGGCACCTGGTGGAGTGAGCACATGGATGAGTGGATGCAGGAGTGGGGAGAGCGGCCGGGGCGCAGGGTGCGCCCCTTCTGGTGGCCACCGGGCCTGATCCTCCGGCAGGCGGGCAGCGCGCTGTACGTGGGCGCGCTGGCGCGCTGGCGGCATTTGCCGGGCTGGATCGTCAACTATGGTTTCAAGTGCCTCCCCGGCGCCGCCGGGTCACGCGGCATGGGCTGCATCGGCTTCCCAGCCCATCCGGTCTGGGAGATGACGGCCGCCTGCAACCTGCGCTGCATCCACTGTCACACCTCGGGCGGAAAGCCCGCCGACGACGAGTTGACCACCGGTGAGGCCAAGCAGTTGTTGGACCAACTGGCCGGGGTGAGCGAGTTTCGCATGATGGCCTTCACCGGCGGCGAGCCGCTCGTGCGGCGTGACCTGTTCGAGCTGCTGGCCCATTCCCAGGCGCTGGGGTTCACCAACACTATGGCGACCAACGCCACGCTCATCGACGATGCGGTCGCCCACCGCCTGCGCCGCTACGGCGTGGTGATCGCCGCCGTGAGCCTGGATGGCTTTGACGCCACGACCCACGACTTTGTGCGCGGCCTGCCCGGCGCTTTCGAGGCTGCCCTGCAGGGGATGCGCGCGCTGCGCCGGGCCGGCATCCTGCTGCACATCAACATCACGGCCATGGAATACAACATGGACCAGATGGAGCCGCTGATGGCGCTGGTTGAGGAGCTGGGGGCGGGCATTCTCTTGATGTACCAACTGGTGCCGGTGGGGCGCGGCCGGGGCATCGGGGAGGCAGCGCTGGACCTGGGCGCGAACGAAGAGTTGATCCGCTTCATGGCCCAGGCGCAGCGCACCACCCGGGCCATCATGGAGCCGGTGGCGGGGCCCCAGTACTGGCCCTTCCTGCTGCAGCGGGCAGGGATCCGCAGCGGCCCGCTCCTGCGGTTGGCGGAGACGGTCTTTCACGGCTGTTCGGCGGGACGCGGCTTCGTCTACGTCAAGCCTGACGGCGAAGTGTGGCCGTGCCCCTTCGTCGAGGTGAGCTGCGGCAACGTGCGCCAGACGCCCTTCCCAGTCATCTGGCGCACCTCCCCCGTCCTCCAGGACCTGCGAGAGCGGGAGAAGCGGCTCAAGGGACGCTGCAACGAGTGCGACTATCGACAGTTGTGTGGCGGTTGCCGGGGGCGGGCGTGGGCCACCACCGGCGACTATCTGGCCGAGGACCCCTCCTGCTTCATCCACGCATCCGATGGAAATGAGGCATCCGATGAACACCCCGTCACAGTTCATCCCCCTGTTGGAGCCGATCCGCCCGCAGATGGAGCGGGTCGAGCGCCTGCTGCTTGAAACGCTGGCGCAGGTCGAGGAGCCGCTGAGCTCCATGCTGCGCGGCTCGCTGGGTGGCAAGCGGCTACGGCCGGCGCTGGTGATCCTCGTCGGGCGGATGTTCGGCTCTCCCGCCGCGCCGTTTCACAGGCTGGCGGCCGCGGTGGAGATGGTGCACACCGCCACGTTGATCCACGACGACCTGGTGGACGAGGGTGCCTTGCGACGGGGGCACAAGACGCTCCACACGATCTGGCCGGCAGGGGTGACCATCCTGGCCGGCGACTACCTCCTGGCCCAGGCCATGTCGCTGGTCGCAGGGCTGGATCATCCCCGCGTCCTCAGCGTGCTCGCCGAGACGCTGTGCACGATGTGCGCCGGGGAGGTCCGGCAGATCTTTGCCACCCAGGGGAAGCACACCGGCCGGGAGGACTATTACCGTGGCATCGAGGCCAAGACGGCCGCACTTTTCGCCGCCTCGACGGAGATGGCGGGCATCCTCGCCGGGGCGGGGGAGCCACAGATCGCAGCCCTGCGTCGTTTCGGGCGAGAGTTGGGCGTGGCCTTCCAGATCGTCGACGACGTGCTGGACTTTAGCGGGTCCGAGGCGCAACTGGGTAAGCCGGCCGGCAGCGACCTCCGCCAGGGGCTGATCACGTTGCCCACCCTCTGTTACCTGGAGGAGGTCGAGGACGACGCGGCGGTCAACGCCGTCCTCTCCGGCCAGCGGGACGCGGAGCACGTGCGGGCGGCTATGGAGGCCGTGTGCGCGTCGGGAGCAATCGAGGCCGCGCTGGCAGAGGCCCGGGCCCACGCCACGCGCAGCCGCGAGGTACTGGCGACGTTGCCCGACGACGACTCGCGCCAGATGCTGGGCTCACTGGCTGACTACGTCGTGGCGCGGAACCACTGAGAAGCGCCCGTCCGCACCGCCGACGAAACGACCGCCCCGATCTGCATGGTTGGGGCGGTCTCCGTTTGGCTGTGGTGGCTGTGCTGACCAGGTACGGCGAGCGATGGGTTCTGGCCCGCTCTCCTGCTCCGCCCTTCCCCTGCAGAATGGGTCTGTAACGCTTTGGTAACACTTCCCCTTCGACCATCTGCTATAATGTAGGCACATCCCTATCGAGGTGGCGGACCTATGCGGAAAGCGATGGTAGACGGCCAGCTTGTGCTCGCCAGCCCGGAGGCACCAGCGGTGGCGACCTGTCCTGCCTGTGGTGGCGAGGTGGAGAAGCGCAAGCGGCGGAGGAGCGATGGAGGGGTGACCTGGTTCTGGCGGCATCGGCCAGGCGAAGGTGATGGATGCCCCAAGCGGTATGATCCTAACGGTGATTGAGGCAAGGGAGGTCCGGCGTTAGGGCTGGCCCTTTTGCTTTGGGCAAGGTGCCCTTCCTACACCGTCTGCCAGGTTGGGCACTGGCGACGGTGGGCGCGTGACAGCCGGCGACCCGACCGCCCTGACCTGCATGGTTGGAGCGATAGATTTGTCGGTTCGTGCAATAGAGTGCACATACATCGGGGGCTGATGCGTGGATGGGCCGAGCGCAGAAGCACATAAGGTGAGGGGACAATGGGCGCACTTTTACTGCTTCCTCCTGCTATCAGTGCGTTTCCCGTTCGCAAACGATGCATACTGAGCCGGTGATGGCGTAACAAAGCCATAAAGGAGACCACCACATTTGCATTCTTTCTGGAACGTAATATAATTTCATAACAACTGGGGCACAGGTTCCCACTTGGTGCTCCCTTGCCTACAATGCTGAGATGCCACGAACAGGGCATGATCACTATGTCGTCAATCGGCAGTGCGAGCAAGCGATTGAGCAGCCGCGACCGAATGTGGACCTGTGTGAGCAGGTACATCAGTAGTGGCTGTTTGCTTTTGTAGGCACTCTCGCAGTGCGGCGTGATCATCTGTGGATGATGACGTGTAGCAGGCGACGATGGTGCAGATCAAGCCGAGGAAGAGCAAGCCGGGGGGAGTGAGGCTTGAACAGTCGGCCAAATGACCAGGGGTGTCTGAATGAATGTAGATGACGTCCGCCAGCTCATCGCGCAGGGAGAAGGCAACACGATCGAGTTCAAAGAGAGCCTGCCTGTACCGGCCGAGTTGACCAAAGCGATGGTCGCCTTCGCCAACACCGACGGCGGTTGGCTACTCGTCGGTGTGACCGACCGGGGTGACGTCCGAGGGGTGACGTTTGGCGACCGGGAAGCGCAACTCGTCCTCAACGTTGCTCGCAACAACTGTGTGCCCCATTTGCAGCCTAGAATAGAAACGGTCGAACTGGACGGCAAAACGGTTGCGGTGATCCGGGTAGAGCGCGGGCGGCAAAAGCCGTATCAAGCCAACGAGCGCATCTATGTCCGCATCGGCGCTTCGACGCGCGCCGCCACGCAGGTCGAGCTCCTCTCTATGCTTCAAGAGAGCGGGCTGTTGAGCTTCGACCAGTTGCCCGTCTTGAACGCGACGTTGGACGACCTCGACCTGGACAAGGCACGCGAATACCTGGCCCGGCAGACCGACCCGGCGCGGTTGGTTACCAATGGGGACGTTCTCGAACTACTGACCCACCTCAAGGCGGTTGTGCGTTACGAGGAGCGACGCATCCCCAGCATCGGTGGCTTGCTCCTGTTCGGCAAAGACCCGCAGCGCGAACTGATGCACAGCGAACTGCGCGCTGCCCGATTTCAGGGACGTGACGTGGTCGGCCCGATTACGGACAAACAGGACTGCCGAGGGACGTTACCGGAGATTATTGACCAGGCCACCGAGTTTGTGCGGCGCAACCGGCGCATCGTCCCACGCATGGAAGGCATCCGGCGTATTGACGTGGAGGAGTACCCGCTGCCGGCCGTGCGCGAGGCGATTGCCAATGCAATCGCTCATCGCGATTACGCGCTGACCGGCAGTTCGATCCGCCTGTTCCTGTTTGACGACCGGTTAGAGATCATCAGCCCCGGCCGGCTGGTGTTCCCGGTGACGTTGGAATCGCTGGGCCACGTGCGCGAGACGCGCAACAGACTCATCGTGCGGGTGCTGCGCGATCTGGGGTACATCGAAGATCTGGGCACGGGCATCCGCCGTATTCGGGCAGCGATGGCCAACAGTGGCTTACGCCCGCCGATCTTTGCCGAAGAGCATCACCAGTTTATCATCACCCTCTACGGTGCGGCCGCCGAGGGGGGCGTCGCCGTTCCTCTCACCGACGAAGCCGCCCGCTGGGAGTTGAACGAACGCCAGGCCAGGGCATTGGAATATCTGAAAGCATACGGGCAGATCACGCGAAGCGAATACTGCACTCTGACCGGGGTGCAAAAAAGTACAGCCCATCAAGACCTGCAAAATCTGGTTTCCAAGGGGATCGTTGTGCGGCGAGGCAAGGGGCGTGGCACCCGTTACGTGTGGAATCGTCCGGCACCGGACGATTCGCCGGACGATTAGAGGACGATCCTGGGAACAATCTGTACAACGTCTTCTACATCGAAAAGTGGGGGCCTGGCGTTGCCAGGTCCGGCATTGCCCGGATGCGCCGCCTGGTGCGTGAACACGGGCTGGCGGAGCCACACCTGGAGGATTTGGGCGACTTTTTTGCCGTCACGTTTTACGGCCCCGGCGACCGTATCCTGGATTTGATCCCGGAAGAAGGGGTGACCGATTTGCGCACCCTGGGGCTGAACGAGCGGCAGATCGAGGCCTTGCGGCTAATGGTCAACGAAGGCGAAGAGTTGAGCAACGCGGACTACAGGCAGTTGTTCAATGTGTCCAAAAACACCGCATCCAGAGGTTTGCAGGCTTTAGTGAAGACAGAGTGGGTAAGAGCCAAGGGAACCGGCAGAGGGACACGCTACCGGGCGGTTTGATGGGGCGCAACGACTACCGATGGGGCGTAACGTGGGGCGCAATTGACAGAGTTGTGGTTTGGGACATGATTTTTGGGTGGTGGCCAAGTCCAGCCTTCCGTTAATTAACTCCGAGTTTTTCTTCTAGTTTCTCGACGGTGTAGGACCATCGAATCGCTTTCGCTGTCTGGTTGTAGTAGCCAATAAAGTCCAAGATGGCCTGCTTCAGAGCCTCCAAGCTTTCGAAATGATTCGGTTGCAAGAGCTTCCGCTGCAAGATACTGACCAAATCTCGATTCGGTCCAGCCAAGAGGCATTGACTGGCAGCCAATAGATCTGAATGCTCAGCGCCCAACCGTGGGTCTCGATCTGTTCCTTCAGCCAACGTTCGAGTTGCTTAGGTGCATGGGTTGTGCTGTTGTCCAGGATCAGAGCCAACGTGTGGGCCCCGCGCCGCAGGGCTTCGGGGATGATCACCTCCAGCAAGAACGCTTGAAAGTCCACGCACCGCTTCCGCAGGTGACACTGTACGTAGGCCGCTGGCACATTTTGGGTGACCAAAGGTGGCACAATTCGGGTGCACCTTGCCGGTACACTTCGGGTGAAAACACCTGGCACAATTTGGGTGATCAGACCCGGTACATTATAACCCGGCTAATGACAGAACCAGAGCCGATCTTCGACCCAGACACCCCGGAGCCGGTAGTGCATTACCTGGCAGTCCCTCCAGGGGAATTTGATTCTGAAGAGTTCGTGCTGCGGGCGGTGGGGTCCGGCAAGGCCACCCTGAATGCTGGCGCCAGCTTCGAGGTTCATCTGGGCTATCCAGGGCCAGCGTACTGGGGCGGCAGCAGCAGTGGGCCGCTGACGGTTACTGTGGCACCATAGGGTGCATGGTCCTGGCTTCTGCGACAAGTAGGGTTATGCTAACGGAAAACCCAAGGCGATGAGGCCACTGCCAGGATCTGAGCCATGTTGAGTAGACAGTGGCCCCACTGTGGTGCTGGGAGCCAAACAAGGAGAGGAGGAACCATGGAGAGTTCAAGGAGGGAGCAAAGGTATAGGATTGCTGTTCATCTTGTTCTGTTGTCTCTAGCTCTTGTCTTCGCCACATTCGGAGTAGTTCTCAACCGTGATTCCAATTCCTTTCCCGATCTGCTGCTGAATCTGGCTGCTGAGACTGCTGGGGCTGTACTTCTCTATTTCGTATTCAAGTTCTTCCTCCTCGATGGAGAGAGTAGTATCGTCACCAAGCTTGAAACGATCATCAATCTAGTCAGGAGAGAATTCACTCCCCTTGTTTGGGAAAGGCTTGCTGGTGATCAGTTTGTGATTATGACCAACCTCTTTTCAACCCACCTTAACGGGGCGAAGTCGATGTACGCCCTTGGGTATAACCATGAGGAACTATTGAGGGACTTTAGAAAACTGCTGATAGAGTCAATTCGTGCAGGGTTGCAGGCTAGGATTCTCTTGGTAGATCCCAACAGCGCTGCCCTTGATCTGTTGCTTGCTAACTCGAACAGAAAGGAATGGGTTGACCAACATCTGGAAAACAGCTTCCAGTACATCGCCGAGATAATGAAATCTATTGATGGTTCCAATTCAAGAGGGTCACTAGATGTCCGTGTAATATCGTGGATACCCAGTTGCAGCTTAGTCATCCTTAACCATGATCAGGACACTGGTATTGCCCGAGTTGCAATTCACCCACCATCAATTAACCAGCCGCCGGGAGAGAGCCGCAAACGGCTCAACCTGATTCTGAAACAAGAAGAGTGTCCGGAGGAATTCGACTACTTCAGAACCAGTTTCGAGTTCCTCTGGGATGGAGAAACAACCAGGGAAGCGCAGATTGTGGCGGCCTAGCCTCCGTAGGCGCGACTCATTCGCTCGAAAACGGCTGGCCTAGCTGGCGGATGATCGGGAATGCTCACTGGCTACCCAACCTGGCCGGACGGAATCCGCATGGCGCGCAAGTTAACCCTTGCTGGTGACGAAACGACCACCCTAGCCCCCACAGCCTGGGCACTCTTGCGTTGGATAGCAGCAGTGGTGAGAGCTTCTGACTTCTGCGCTGAGTTTCTTGTGTGATATTCCCTGGCGCATTGGCCAACCGGGGAGTCTTGGGGCTGGTCGGGTGGCGGGTCTTTTCCCCGGTCAAGCGACCAGGTATCGCTTCCCGCGGGCGTCAAGAGAAGAACACCCCGACTGACGCGCCGGGGTGCTACAATGCGACCAGGTCAGTTGGACCTCCCCTTGGGATCAGGCAGGTCACCAGCAGTAAAACAATGATGTCGTGAGTGGGAGTGTCCTGAGCGAAGCCGAAGGCTGTCCCCGCTATGTCGGCAGCCAGTACGCCCGGCTAGCGGGCGTCAGCGTGACAGGCAAGCTGGCACGCCCGGGCTGGGCAACTAGTCGCCAGACTCCGCCCTCCCTCCGGCTAATGTGCGCGCTTCAGTGGCACGGAATGAACAGCCTCTGACCCGCCCAGATGTAGTTCATGTTGTAGATACGGTTGGCCCTGGCGATGCTCCAGGCACTCACGCCGTATGCGCGGCCAATGCGGAAGAGGGTATCCCCGCGCCGCACTGTGTAGTATGAGCCACACCGGTACGGCGGGTAATAGTGCGGCCCGGCCGGGATGTAGAGTCGCTGCCCGACATAGATCCGATTCGGGTTGGCGAGCCGGTTGGCGGAAGCAATGGTCCACGGGCTAACATTGTAGAGCCGGCCAATGGAGAACAGCGTCTCCCCTCGGACGACCCAGTGCCAGGTGGGCGCGTGGGCCGCCGGAGCAGCGGCAACCGGTGTGACGACCATCAGGGAAAGAGCCAGGACAAGCAGGGTGACCAACAAGGCTTTCGTACGCATGATAAACCTCCTTTCATAATCAGTTTAAGGATTTCTCGCCTTGTATGAGTTACAACTTGGTTACAGTTAAGTTTCAACTTCACGCCACTCAGCATTCCCTGCTCATCATCCCCCTCAGAGTGTTGCATAACTCAATCATAATGCCTCACTTGCCAGGGGTGGCCTATTGTACCACCGCCTATTGTGAATGAACTCTACCGATCACCAGGTCAGCATCGGCTGGCCCTCCATTCGAGCTGTGGCGACCGTAGCGTCGTTCTGCGGCAGAACCACGTCAGTGCATACCATTCGCACGCGCGCGTTGCTTCAGAACGTTTCTGCGGCAGAACCAGCGCGCGCCACCCGCACCGCCCAGCCAATTCCCCACGTCGTTTGTGTGAGTACCACCGACGGGGGCATGACGACGCTGCAAAGTGTTGATCTCTGAGCAAGTTTGTGCTATACTGACTGTGCACCAGGCGAATAGACTGGCCTCGCGGCCCGATTCAAATCCGAGATCGAACGGCGTGTTGGGTCGCTTCGTCATAGGAAGTCTGCTCAATATGCAGCGATTCAGAGGACGGCCACAGTGTCAGATGAGAAGCCACGAGCAACGTTGAGCGACAAGCAAGCCCGTGGGGGTGTCATCGGGGGAAAGGGGTATGGCTTTCAAGCCGCCTACATCGTCAGCCGGATCCCCATCTGGCTGGCCGATCCTGATTTCGCCCAGTTCCTCCAGGAGGGCGCGGGCGACGTGGACGTGCGCTTCAACCGGGCCGACGGCGAGGAGCGCTGGTACGTCCAGGTCAAGAACTACGCAGTGACACCTGCTACGGCCCGTGATGTGTTTTCGCAGTTCCGAGACACCGATGCAGGCACCCCCGGTACGTATACCCGCTTCACGTTGGCCTGCCCCGACCTGAGCGACGACCTGAAACGGCTGCGCTCCGCCGTAAAGGAGTTGCGCGGGGCAAGGGACTTCTTCCGGCCGGGTCAGGACCCAATTCTGGACAACACCTGGGCTGACCTGGAAAGCCTGGTGGAGAAGCTCGACCCGCCGGTGGACGCGGCCTTCCTGGTGGATAAGGTGGATTTCGACACCAACCTGGCCGGATTGACGGATGACGAGAGCCTGTGCAATCTCTTCGTAGGAAGCCTGCTGCGCCTAGACGCCTGGGCCAGAGTGCCGCCGGAGGGGGCCGCCCGCGCCTACGAGAAGCTGGCGCTGCTCTGCCACCAGGCGCTTCGACAGACCTGCTCCCGCGAGGAGGTGGAAGACCGCATCCGGGAGGCCGTAGGGGATCTGCCGGTGGAGGTAGTCCACTTCCTCGTGCCCTTTATGCGCAACCCCGACTTTGTCGGGCGCGAGGCGGACTTGGAGCGGCTGCACCAAGCCCTTTCGGGGGAGGGACCCGTGGGCATCCGGCCGGCGGGGCTGACCGGGATGGGCGGCATCGGCAAGACCCAGTTGGCGGTGGAATACGCCTATCGGTATGCAGACGCCTACCCGGACGGTGTCTTCTGGATCAACGCGACCGAACCTCTGGCTCAAGGCTTTGCTCAATTGGGCACACGGCTGCACCCAGCCACAGCCGGCCGCTCCCCGGACGAGCAGATCCTGGCAGCCATCCGTTACCTGCGCGATCATACAGACGCCCTGGTGATCCTGGACAACCTGGCTGACCCGGCGAGCCTCAATCGGCCAATCGGCGCTGAGGTGGTGTCTGCTGCTCTCCCGTGCCGGATTCTGTTCACCACCCGCCAGCGAGACCTGGGCCGCTTACAGGCAGTCGAGGTCACCGTGCTGCCTGAGGATGCGGCGCTGAAACTGCTCTTGCGACATCCCAGCCGCCAGCCGATCCTCAAACCGACCCACCCGGAGCACGAGGAAGCTCAAGCCGTCTGCGCGGTCCTGGGGTACCTGCCGCTGGCGCTGGAGGTGGCGGCGACCCACCTGGGCAGGAGGCCGGAAGCGCCTCTGGCTACCTACCGCCAAGAACTGGAGGCTCGTGGGGCGCTGCCAGTGCTGGACGATCCCCGGTTGCTGTTGCGTTCAGAAGATCTGCCAACTCGCCATGACGCGGCTGTGGCTGCCACGCTGGCAAGCCAGTGGGAAACCCTGGAGAATGACCATGCCTGCCTGCTGCTGCGCGTGGCAGGACAACTGCCAGAAGCAGCGATGATCCCCACCGCGCGCTTGGGACTCTTGGCCGGGCTGGACAATCAAGAGGACGGCTTCTTCGGCTCCCCTCTGACGTTGGCCCTGCAGGAGCTGAAGGATGGTTCCCTGGTTGAAGAGCTACGAGAAGGACAAGTGCGGCTCCACCCGCTGATTCGCGAGTTCGCCGCCGCACGAACGCCAGCGGACGCATCTCCGAGCTTTCGCCGGTGGTGTGCCGCCAATCTGGCCAGGACCTACAAAGACGTTGCCTGTGTGGAGAAGCACTGCGCGCGTCGTGGCGTGGATGCCCTGCAGGAGGATCTTAGCACAGGGCTGGAGTTGTCTGCCTATTCCCATCTCCCCGAGGCTGGGGATGAGGTCGCAACCTTTCTCCAATCGCTGCATCACCTTCTTCGACGTATGGCTCACAACTTGCAGGGCTGGGACCGAGAGCAGCGTCCGGCGTTCTTTGCCCAGCAGGTCCATAACCAAGCAGTGGATCTGGGGTTCAGCCATCTGGTCGGTAGTACAGAAGCCCGGCTGGCGGAAATGGGCCAGCCCTACCTGACGCTGTGCTGGCGCGCCGGGCGCGAATCGCCTGCCCTAATGCGCACGCTCATCGGACACGGGGATATAGTGTGCGCTGTGGCGGTGACCCCCGACGGGCGGTACGCCATCTCCGGTTCTTGGGACTGCACGCTCAAGGTGTGGGACCTGCACACGGGGCGGGAGGTACGCACCCTCGCCGGACACGGGTCTTTGGTGCTCGCTGTGGCGGTGACCCCCGACGGGCGGACCGCCATCTCCGCCTCCTACGGCCGCACCCTCAAGGTGTGGGAGATGGCGACGGGGCGGGAGGTGCGCACCCTCGAAGGACACGGGTCTTCAGTAGAGGCCGTGGCGGTGACGCCAGACGGGCAATCTGTCGTCTCCGGCTCCGAAGACTGCACCCTCAAGGTATGGGACCTGGAGACGGGGCGGGAGGTGCGCACCCTGGCCGGACACGAGGATGGGGTGCTCGCCGTGGCGGTGACCCCCGACGGGCGATATGCCGTCTCCGGCTCCGAAGACTGCACCCTCAAGGTGTGGGACCTGCAGACGGGGCGGGAGGTGCGCACCCTGGCCGGACACGGGTCTTCAGTAGAGGCCGTGGCGGTGACCCCCGACGGGCGGTACGCCATCTCCGCCTCCTGGGACCGCACCCTCAAGGTGTGGGAGCTGGCGACGGGGCGGGAGGTGCGCACCCTGGCCGGCCACGAGTATGGGGTTTACGCCGTGGCGGTGACCCCTGACGGGCGGACCGCCATCTCCGCCTCCCACGACGGCACCCTCAAGGTGTGGGAGCTGGCGACGGGGCGGGAGGTGCGCACCCTAGCCGGACACGGGTCTTTGGTGCTCGCTGTGGCGGTGACGCCCGACGGGCGGACCGCCATCTCCGCCTCCGACGACCGCACCCTCAAGCTGTGGGACCTTTCGACCGAGCTCAAGGCAGGCCTGGAGACGGGGCGGGAGGTGCGCACCCTCGAAGGACACGAGTCTTGGGTGAGCGCCGTGGCGGTGACCCCTGACGGGCGGACCGCCATCTCCGCCTCCCACGACCGCACCCTCAAGGTGTGGGAGCTGGAGACGGGGCGGGAGGTGCGCACCCTGGCCGGGCACGCGTCTTTGGTGCTCGCCGTGGCGGTGACCCCCGACGGGCGGTACGCCATCTCCGCCTCCTCCGACCGCACCCTCAAGGTATGGGACCTGGAGACGGGGCGGGAGGTGCGCACCCTGGCCGGACACGGGCGTTGGATGAACGCCTTGGCGGTGACGCCCGACGGGCAATATGCTGTCTCCGTCTTCGCCGGCACCCTCAAAGTGTGGGACCTGCAGGCAGGGCGGGAGGTGCGCACCCTCGCCGGACATGGGGATGTAGTGCCCGCCGTGGCGGTGACGCCCGACGGGCGGTATGCCATCTCCGGCTCCTGGGACCGCACCCTCAAGATGTGGGACCTGGAGACGGGGGCGGAGGTGCGCACCCTCGCCGGACACGAGCATCGGGTGCTCGCCGTGGCGGTGACCCCCGACGGGCGGTACGCCATCTCCGCCTCCTGGGACCGCACCCTCAAGGTGTGGGACCTGCAGACCGGGCACGGGGTGCGCACGCTGGCCGGACACGAGGGCATTGTGTGGGCCGTAGCGGTGACCCCCGACGGGCGGACCGCCATCTCCGCCTCCAACGACCGCACCCTCAAGGTGTGGGAGCTGGCGACGGGGCGGGAACTGGCGACGGTTGCCCTGGAGGGTGTGCCTCATTGTGTGACCATCGCACCGGATGGTGTCACTATCTTGGCGGGAGATGGAACCGGGAACGTCTATTGCCTGCATTATGTGGAGGGGAACAAGGAGACAACGTGATCAGGGAGACAACGTGATCAGGGAGCAAGCGCAACTTGGTGCAGGGCGCCACTCCGACTACTGCAAGCGCAGATCAGAAGCTGCAGTTGGTTGTAGCTCCGTTCTGTACAGACAGGCTATTCCTTACTTTCGTCCGACCGCTCCGGTGAGTTAGTCAAGAGGTGTCGCCTTTTTTACGGGGGCAGCTTTCGGCCCCATCCACGAGTAACACGGATAATCGGACACGTCAGGTAGATGATTGGCAATAAGCTCCTCCATTGTGAATGTGCGCGCGGCGGGATTGGCGCGGCGGGCCGCGAGGGTCGCGGCCTTCAGTGCAGCTCGTTCAGCCAGCAAGCGCTGACCTTGCCCCGAGTGAACCTGATGGGGAGTCAGCATGTTGAGGCGCGTATGCGGATGCACGTCGTTGTACCACGGATAGAATTGGTCGAAATAGGATTCGGCTTCGGCCTGGCCCGCAAAGTAGCCTGGGAAGGCAGGATGGGTCTTGATGGTAGCAAAGTGCGACTCGATGTATGGGTTGTCATTGGGCGTGCGCGGTCGGCTGAACAGTTGTGGGATGCCGAGTTTCCGGAAGTAGGTAGTCGTCGAGTGCGAGCGCATCTGGGGCCCCCGGTCGCTGAGCGACTTGGGCCAGGTGTGAGCAGGGTGATCCAGCAAACCTTCGTCGATCAAGCCGTGATCCCACAAGGTCTGCACCTCATCGCTGATCAACCGGGGGCTGATGTGCCAGGCGATGTTCTTGCGGCTCCAATGGTCGAGCAGGCTATACAGGTACAAGAAGATGTATGGCTCCCCGGTATGAAGATAGGTGATGTCCCAATCCCACAGCTGGTTGGGGCCGTTGACCCAGTCCGTATCCGGTGCAGTCCGACCCTGAAAGACTTGGCGCCCGCGTGGGCCATTGCAGTTCAGCGCTCGTTCGTACTGCCAAATGGTCACATGCGAGACATAAGTAGGTGTGGGGCCTGCCTGCAAGGCCAAAGCCAGGTCCCGGCAGCTGGCATCGGCGTGTTTGGGCGACCGGATCAGCGCGATGACGGCCGCCGCTTCGCTGGCCGTGAGGGCATTATACGGGCGGGACCGCATCACAGCCGGTGGCGTGGCGACCAGGGTCGGAAGAGGCTGAACCGGAGCTTCCCAACGCTGAACGGTGCGCGGCGACAGGCCCAGCACTTTACAGGCCCGCTTGGCCGGCAATCCATCCGCTTTGGCTTCGGCAACCAGATCCAGAATCACTTGGCGTTCCTCCGGCGGGAGCCTTTGGCCTGGGAGCGGGAGCGTGACTCCGCACGATCTTTTTTTTCGAGCAAGGCAAACGACACACCCAGCTCCGCCAAGGCACGCGTCTTTTCGGCCAACTCTTGTTCCAGTTGCTGGACCCGTTCCGGAGTGACGTCCGTCGGCTGGCGTCCGTGGCGGGATTGGGCTTTCAGCCCGGCCAGGGCGGAACTCTCCACGACGCGCTCAATGGCTCGCAGATCGTCCAGATGCACGCCATACTGGCGCAAGATCTCGCCCAGTGGGGCATCGGCCGAGCGAGTTGCCAGATACAGCTCCAGCTTGCGGGCAGCGGTCAAACGCGGACGACGTTCAGTTTTCGGCATGGTTAGATTTCCTTTCGGGCACCATTTGAAGCCGGTGTGGTCGGGTGGCTGCGCTGTGGAAAGCGTGGACAGCAAACTGCGCTGCCCACTCTTCCCACAGCGCCTACTGCTACGGCTGCCATCCCTACTTTACCACACTTCAAATAGTACTCCAAAAGGCGACACCTTCTAGCTTAACACAAAGCGCTCCATCACAACAGTGGTCCCATCTGGCGCGGTAGCCTCCATCCTCTTGAAGCCGAGCCCAGGGAAAGGTAGAGGCGGCGGGGGTGATGGATTGTCGTTCTGTTGCAGAACAAGATTCCCTTTGGGAACGATGCCGCCCCTGGGATCTTTTGCAGCGCGCGTACCGCGGCGATCTGGTCGCGAGGACGGGTCAAGATTGCCTTCGACTTCCCGTCCTCCGTCTCCACTACCTTGTGTTCCAAGAGCGATGCGGCCAAGACGCTCAAGAGATACACAGAGCCCCTCCGCGGCATGTCTCTGAATCTCCAGAGAAGCTCCCAGGTGACGGGTGGAGAACTCTTCGAGGGCCTCTCGCCTGGCCTTCCCGGCAGATTCCTTGGCTCTGGCGGCGAGGGCCTTTTCCGACGGAGTTTGTCAAGACCCTTTCGTCGATCTGATCGTGGAGGTGTTGGTGAGTAAGCGTGGCACGTGCATCGGCATCAGGCTGTTTTCGATCAGCACGATCAGCGCTGCGGTCACAACGTTGGAGAAGTGAGGCTCTTCCCTCAGGCATTCCGGCCAGGTGCGCCGGAAGGCTTCCAGTATCGTCGCCGCGATATCGTACGAGTGTTCGGATCGGGGGGTTAGGACGTTGAAGGGGACGACGCAGTCGGTGCGGGCCGGGTCAACGTAGATCAGCCGGTGGCGGATATCGGGGTTAGCCAGGACACCTCGGGTAACAAGCAGCCGGAGCAGGTCATCCACCAGAAGGGAGTGGGGATCAATCAGGCCGCAGCCCCGTCCGGCAGCGATGTCCTGATATAAGCACCATTCCAGGAGCTTGGACTTGCCTTTGCCCGACATGCCGATGACGTACAGGTGGGCAGTGTGGGCTGAAGCAGTCACTCGGAAAAGGGGTGAGATGGGAAATCGCCACAGGCGTCCCAGGACCAGGTCGCCACGGTTCTGGTGGTGCAAGAAGGGCAGGTGTAGCATTACCATATGCGGTATCAAAAATGGGAGGTCAATCAAGTTCCAGGCGCAGGTCGCACCGACGATCCCAGTGGTTGCGGAAGATGTGACGGAAGCGATCGTGGGCGGTGGGATGGGTGGGATCGCGCCAGGAGGGCGATGAATCTGCAATCGGGATCATTCGCTTGCGATTCGAACGAGAGGGCCAGCAGAGGGACAGTGTGATCGACGAAGCGGGCTCAGCGGAGATCGTCCAACAGGCTGCGGACGGATGTCCGCATCCATATCCCTGTTGGCATTCGGGCGCTCTTGCTGCAACGCTGGGGGCAGGTCTACGCAGCCCAATCCTTTCGCCAGGTCCTGGTCATGCAACCGTTTGACTCCCTGGAGGTGTCGTTGCAGCGCAGGAATGACGCTGTCCGGCAACACTGTCACTCGATCCCGGGCCCCTTCGCTATTGCGCACGACGATCTGGCGGCCAGGCAAGTCCAGGTCGCCGACCCGCAGCCGCATACACTCCATCAGCCTCAGCCCGCTGCCGTAGAGAAGCTGTGCGGCCAGGCGATACGTATCCGATAGGCGTTCGATGACGGCGAGCACTTCCTGCTGGGCCAACACAGTGGGAAGACGTTTGGCGCTCTTCGCGCGGATCGCTTTGATGGGGCCATCCAAATCCTTTCCGAGAACCTTCCGATACAGGAATAGCAGGGCGTTGAGCGCCTGATTCTGAGTGGAAGCAGCAACGCCTTCCTTCGTCGCCAGGTGAAGGAGAAAAGCTTTGATGTCAGAGTAGCCCATTTCTCGCGGATGGCGTTTGTCGTGGAAGAGAATGAAGCGCTTGATCCAGTCGACATAGGCTTCTTCGGTGCGGATGGAATAGCCCTTGAGACGTATGGCATCGCGAACGCGATCCAAGAGACGTTTGGAACGGTGTTTGACTCCTCCTCCTGAAAACGGATTCGCGTGACAGCGATTTCGGGTTTATACTGTGCACGATCAAGATGGAGGCTCATTATGCAGAGCAACTCCGGAAATGTAAACGACGGAGATGGATAGAAGGACTCCGCCTAGCATCACCCTTGTACGCGAGGCCAGAATCGCACAACTAGAACGAAGGAGGCCGATCAGTGGGACACGCACCGTCGAAAGTAGGCCCAAAATGCCCTTGTTTCCCTAAGAAGTGGCGTTTTCGTGCTCTCAGTGGGGCGTTGTCCATGCCATATTTCCAATTATGCGGTTCTTGCCGCATAGGTCAAAGGTGATGCTAGAGCATCCGTTCTGATGGTGGAGGGGGATTCCGCCTACTAATAGTTGGGCGGCCTGAGACCATCTCATGTCCCAGATTACAGGTTTTCACTACGGCAGATCTTCAGAACTAGAAAAAAGACCGCACCAGACGAATTAAGCTGGTCGGCGGAGGGCACCATGACAATAGATCAACTATTCAGCGTCTTTCTGGCACTCTTCAGCGATCAAGTGGTATTCCCTCTGTTGCAGTTGTACCTGGTTTTTGTCTTTGTATATGCATTTGCCAAAGAATCTCGTTGGTTCAGAAAGAAATCAAACCTCTCGCTCGCTGTGAAGCGGGGCGAGAAAAGTTGGGATTACTTCCACGTGGCCTATGGGATTGCACTACTTATCCTTGTTGAAGTTGTCGGGTCTACCGAGGCCCTTACTGGGCACAAGACACTTATCAGTGTAGTCGACATTGTCATACTAACATATCTGGCGTTCTTCAATAGTTGGTTCAGAAACAAAATCATGGGTTTCATTGTGGCATCACAGAAAAAAGAAGAGCAGTTCTGAAAATCCCGTGTAATGGGAATGGCCGCCCAACAACCGCATGAACCCGACCGCCCTTCAGGCGTGTTGTATCGGCGGTTCCACGCACTTGGAGTTGGTTGGGTAGCAAAGACTCATTCACGCAACCGGGCGGCAGGTTATGCGGGTGCCGTTAGGCCGCAGTAATTCGCACCAGAATGGAAGTGTCATGACCGTTTCTTGGAACAACCAATACAATCCTAATGAACTTGCACGGTACATTGAAGAGTGCAAGAAAGTAGACAATTCAGGCCAGGCTCATTTTGAAGGGTTTCGATTTATGGAGTATGAGGTACTCCTCTATAGCATGTTGGATTTTCCAGATGCAGTTCCAGAGATTGAAGGAAGAAGAATTGCGCGACAAGCCATCTTCAGAGCGGGTCGGACTGGCGAAATCGTTCCAAACAACCTGCTGGCGGAAGCAAATAGACTCACACAAGAGTACGTTCAGCGGCCGCTAGAACGATATGTTCTAGCTACCACGCTATCTTTCCTTACTTCAGCTTCTCTGCGTAGAGTCAGGATGGGCAACACAATTGTCATATTCGAGCAAAATCTGCCTTACCGTTATCAGAGTGGACGAGTACAGATTGTCGAAAACGCAAGACATTCATTGTTTGCAGAGCCTCCAACAGACTACCTTTTTACCAGAGTGCATGTGTCTGCAAAATCCTCCTACGAAGCCATGGACAAAGCTATAGATACTCTCGACCTGGTAAGAGGCATTTGGAACTGGTTCCACAACCGTCGTCATTGGATCCGATCTTCCTCCGGCAGGCGTGCTCCTGTTAACAAAATTGTTCTAGGCCCGTTGCATACATTGCACTATCTTACCGGCGAGCCTGCCACTGAGGCTTGGTGGTACCAACCTGAGTACTGCGGCGCTGTCTCCCCATACAATCCCTCTGAAGATGATATAAACAGCATGGCTAGATTTTTCGACGACATCCGCAATAGGCTAGCAAAGAGCAACTATCGCGAAGTTCTGGAACAGGCCATTATCAGGTATGGCAGGTCTCTAGATATGAGAGACTGGGAAGGTGCCTTTTTGAAACTGTGGAGTATTCTGGAGTTGCTGACAAATAGCTGCCATGACAACAATATAGTTACAGCCAGACGAGCGGCATACATCTATGAAGATCGGGATTTCGCACTACAAGTATTGAAGCATCTCAGAGACTATCGTAACCGGTCTGTTCACGCTGACGTAGGTAATGCCGCGATTGAAACATATGTGTATCAGCTAAAGGGATTTGTCGAGGCTTTGTTGGGATTTCATTTGGGAAGCAGCTATGGGTTTGAGTCAGTGGAAGAGGCTGCCAGGTTTCTTGAATTACCTTCAGACAGAGATGCCATAGAGACTCGTATACAGATGTTGCAGTATGCACAAGAGTTTCGCGGATATACACAGACGTGATTTCACGCTCAAACGGTTTTGTACGCTGCGGCCTAAGTTATGGTCGGCGGGGCGGTCGCCCACCCCGCCGCCACTCCCGAACCACGCGTGAGAGTAGGGTAGGCCGCCAGCGAGTTACCGTGCATCCTGCGGATGCCTGGCACTTTTCCAACGGCCCCCCTCCGAACCGGACGTGAGCGTTTCCGTCTCATCTCGGCTCTCCAGTGACCTATTTCGAGATTGCAGGTCGAACGATGCTCAGTACCGTTTCGGCTGTCCGCATCTCGCGTACCTCACAGTTCCTGGTCATCAGGTCACCTGTTCCCCTTCGCCCTGTAAACGGCTCTCCCGTTCTCCCTGGTGGGTCGTTACTCCCACGACTACTATGGGAACTCCGTCACCTTAGGGCGCGAGCCCCTTAGGCAATCCCGTGTTCCGTCACCGAGGAACGTGCTAGAGCGACTTTGGCTCCCCACTCATGCCCTTAAATGAGCTCGCTGCTCATCGCCCACCGGTCAGGGCGTACCACGAACGAAAGCTTAATCCGTGGCTACCGATGGCATCGGCGTTCAGACGTGCTACCGAAGAGTGTGAAGTTCCACCGCTGGACATTGGGGTTCAGGCAATTCCAGCTTTAGCCGTATCGCTCAGGCGTTGCAGGGCCACAGCATACACGTCTTCCGCTGCCCCCTGCTTTACAGACATGCTCTTGTCCCCTCGCCCTTTCGGGTCCAGGTTAGTCGTTCGCCTCGGAGTCATCTGCCCTGAACTCCGGCCAACTCTGTTGGCTATTCTCTCAGTGCGTGACACGGCGCACGCTTTCCCCTCACGTGGCTCTTCAGGATACGGGCCTTTGTCATAGGTATCCTGCGGCTTGGTAGATGCGCTTCTGGAGGCGGAAGACGTTCTGCTGGATGGATTTCCAGGGGAGCGATTTCCAGTCTTCAGTACGTTCCGAACACGTAGTGTTCGCCTCGTCTGCCATAAGACCCAACCTCCTCGAGTACCTCTACCTTCCCGTATCCCGGCCCCACGTCAGCATATCCCTACCATTACAGCAGGGCCTTGGCTTCTTGGGGCATCCTTCCGTTCCGGTCGCTTCTGGTTGGTTACCTACTCCGTCTTTGCGGAGAGCGCCGGACGGTTCCACCGTTCCGTGTATCCACTTTGCGCAGCCTTAGGCCGGTGCTTTACGCCGGGTTCCGTGTCGAGTGCCGCCTGGCTTCGATTGGCAAACCAGGCCGAGAAACCTTTCCCTTTTGGGCCTGCCGATAACCAGCGTAGGCAGGTTCTCCCTGACGCCGCCTCATCGCACCTTTACTTGCGTTGACCATAGCTGCTTGCTCAACGGGGTCGCCGCGTCTGGTTCGCGTCTTACCGCCTTTTCACCCTCGCTCCTGGCCCTGAGCTTGCCGAAGGGTTGACGACCAGCCTGTGCTGAGCCTGCCGAAGCATCTCACGCCATAGGGTGATGCTCACGCCCCGGCACCGGGGGCGATCGGAGTTGATGTTTTGATGATTTCGGTGTAAGCTGTGGTGAACATCGCACCGACGTGGATACACAGTTAAAGTTCGGGGTGGTTTGGCGTCCGTTGCTCACCAAACTCACCAGCGACCTTTGCCGCCCATCCCCCGGATCACTCCGGTTTCGGGCGAACGGGTCGCTCGCGCCAAGATAAGCTCGAAGCATTGGAAAGGAGGCGACACTCCGGAAATTTGCTATTGTTGTCCAGTGGGTGCACAGCATTGATAGTGCTAGGCCATTATCCGCCTACGATGCTGTAAATCCCACCTGCTCAAAGCCTAGCCAGCAGAGCAGTAGTGAACCCCACGTGCAAACCTGGCAACGGGAGTACGGAGCTGGGGGAATCAAGAATGTAGGCCGCGCTATGGAGCCTCGAAATTTTGGCATTGTGGTCCAATGGGATAACTCCTGACGAAGCAAGGAGGAAAGCCGACGCACTGCGACCAGTGGAAGGCAGCAGCCCTGAAAACGACAAGGCAAGTGATCAGGGCACCACCGGGGTCTAAGAACGGGGCATGCATTCAAAAGGACAACTCGGGAACTTGGGAGAGCCCATTGTCTCCTTGCCGTAGGTCAGAAGATGGGGTACTGACGCTAAACAAGAGCCCAGGCGCTGAGTGGGAAAGCTCCAGCCTGCCCAGCGAGCCGGAAAAACGGGACACGAACGAAAGAGGAGGATGCAAGGTATCGGGAGACGAGCGACGAGCGAAGGACCCCGAGACGGGCGATGGGCAGTCGTAGCTGAGCATAGTACCGAAGACGTGTGTACGTACGACGTCCGCGTCGGGAAGGTGGGGAACCGAAGCCCAAGGAACCCACTGGAGGGAAGGCGAAGCCGGGCACAACGTTTTGCTGAAGGGAAAGATGGAAGATACGCCGAGATCACAAACCGTCTCAACGAAACTACAGCAAATTGCAGAGCAGGCGAAACGCTATCCAGGCACGGCGTTCACCACACTGGTGCACCTGATAGACGTGGACTTCCTGCGCGAGGCATTCCGACGGACGAACAAGAAAAGTTCGCCGGGGATAGACGGGGTGACGGCTGAGAGATATGCCGAAAACCTGGAAGAAAACCTCCAAGACTTGTATGAGCGACTGCGAAATGGGCAGTATCGAGCGATGCCCGTGGAGCGGGTATGGCTCGACAAGGAAGACGGAAGGAAGCGACCGATAGGGAAACCGGTGTTGGAGGACAAGATAGTCCAACGGGCAGTGGCGATGCTGTTGGAGGCAGTCTACGAGCAAGATTTCTACGACTTCTCCTACGGCTTTCGAGCGGGCCGCAGCCCACACCAAGCACTGCGCGAGCTTCGCGAGCGGTGTATGGACATGAACATCGGCTGGATCGTGGATTTGGATGTGTGTGGATTCTTCGACAATCTCGAACACGGACACCTGCGAGAGGTACTCAAGCAGCGGGTCAACGATGGAGGTATCATTCGCTTGATCGGGAAATGGCTGAACGCGGGGGTGATAGACGGGGAGGACTTGACCTACCCGGAGAAAGGGACACCTCAAGGCGCAGTCGTCTCCCCAGTACTTGCGAATGTGTTCCTCCATCACGTGCTGGATGACTGGTTCGAGCGGGATGTTAAACCCCGAATGAAGGGACCCGTCTTTCTAATCCGATTTGCTGACGACGCGGTCATTGGCTGCGTACTAGAAGAAGATGCCCGTCGGATAATGGAAGTACTGCCAAAGCGATTTGGTCGTTTCGGGCTAGCCGTCCATCCAGAGAAGACGAAGCGCGTACGATTTCGTCAACCCAATAAATGGGAAGCTACCGACAGGGAGAACGGAGCCTTCGATTTTCTGGGCTTCACCCATTACTGGGCAAAATCGCGCCGGGGGAATTGGGTAGTCAAGCGGAAAACAGCCAAGAAGAGGCTACGAAGGGCGATGAAGATGTTCTGGCAATGGTGCCGACAAAATCGTCATCTCCCACTCCAGGAACAGCACAAGCAATTGTGCCAGAAGCTACGGGGGTACTATCAATACTACGCTGTCCGAGACAATGTGCGGATGTTGAGAAAGGTACACCGACACGTAGAGCGATCGTGGCGATATTGGCTGAGCCGACGGAGTCGAAAGAGCAAGATTCCTTGGAAAGAATGCAACAAGCTCTGGAGGTACTATCCGCTACCCACCCCCAGGATTATCCACGCCATCTGAATAGCTTGCAGGGCAGCAAAGTTGTGCGCCAGAGGAAATAGCGAAGCCTCTGGTTAGTCATGGCCGAGCGGGGAGTAATGAGATAGCTCACGCAAGTCTATGGCTACCGAAGAACCGGATGCGCTAATCGCGCACGTCCGGGTCTGTGGGGGGCGCGGCGGGTAACCGCTGCGCCTACCCGGCACCAACAGCTTGCACCCGACTGCCTACCGCCCGGTTTATCAACCATACTTTGCCAGCCAAAATGCCTGTGGTTGGGGTTGGTCTTGCTGGCCCGGCAGCGGGTGAAGCCGAGGCGTTAGGCCGCTTTTCGCCTAGTTCACCCAACTTTTGTGGATTGGAGAAGGTTATCATCTCTGAAGTTCAGCTATGAGCGATCTTGCGACGCTTATCGTCTTTCCAGTAATAGTGGGTGTGATTGTACTCCTTGTCGAGTACTTTGTCATACAACCCATCCGAAAGGCAAAGGCCGTTTCGATACCTCGATCCTCATCGATAAGCCGAGATTGGATGACTGCCATAAAGACTGGTGTCAAGCAATTCAAGGCGCAGCAGTCAGGCTATGTCTGGAATTGGTGGTCACGCGATAGGAACAACATAGCTATAGAGGAATGGAGCATAGAAAAGGGACAAGCTACCTTGACTCTAGCGGTGTCGGCGAAGCAGTCAGTAGTAAATAACCCAGTACCAGGAGTAATAAGCTTTGGCACTGCCCAACGTGTTATTGCGAGATACCAACTGACCATTGACCGGACCGGCGATATTCTGAGAATGACTTCCATTTCTGTCCAAAATGATACAGCAGACTATCCGGCTTCCGTAACGCGTCCCCGTGCAAAGGGAATCGTTCTTAAGGAAGTAAAGAAACCGATAACAGAGATGACCCATGAAGGGCTCAAGGTGCGGATAGAGTTTGTAGCAGAAAACTGGGGTAAAACTACGAGGGTCTATCCATATGTTGAGTACAAAGTAGCAGAGTTCATAGGGGGCAAATTTGTGGAAAGAGTCGCAAGTTCCCCATCTTCATGGGCCGTAGATCTCGATGCACACAGCTCGACCCTTATACCCTTTGAGGCGGTATTTGATACCACCACTGTGATTTTGACCAAACCGCCCAATAAGGTCAAGGTTAAACTATTTCGTAAGCCAATAAACAAAGCGGCCTAAGTTACGGTAGGGCAGGGCCCCCCGACCCCGCCCCCCGCTGCAGAACGGAGCGTGAAGTAGGGTAGGCCGCCAGCGAGTTACCGTGCATCCTGCGGATGCCTGGCACTTTTCCAACGACCCCCCTCCGAACCGGACGTGAGCGTTTCCGTCTCATCTCGGCTCTCCAGTGACCTATTTCGAGATTGCAGGTCGAATGATGCTCAGTACCGTTTCGGCTGTCCGCATCTCGCGTACCTCACAGTTCCTGGTCATCAGGTCACCTGTTCCCCTTCGCCCTGTAAACGGCTCTCCCGTTCTCCCTGGTGGGTCGTTACTCCCACGACTACTATGGGAACTCCGTCACCTTAGGGCGCGAGCCCCTTAGGCAATCCCGTGTTCCGTCACCGAGGAACGTGCTAGAGCGACTTTGGCTCCCCACTCATGCCCTTAAATGAGCTCGCTGCTCATCGCCCACCGGTCAGGGCGTACCACGAACGAAAGCTTAATCCGTGGCTACCGATGGCATCGGCGTTCAGACGTGCTACCGAAGAGTGTGAAGTTCCACCGCTGGACATTGGGGTTCAGGCAATTCCAGCTTTAGCCGTATCGCTCAGGCGTTGCAGGGCCACAGCATACACGTCTTCCGCTGTCCCCCGCTTTACAGACATGCTCTTGTCCCCTCGCCCTTTCGGGTCCAGGTTAGTCGTTCGCCTCGGAGTCATCTGCCCTGAACTCCGGCCAACTCTGTTGGCTATTCTCTCAGTGCGTGACACGGCGCACACTTTCGCTTCACTCCGCTCCTGAGCAACCGGGCCTTTGTCATGGGCACTACTTGCGGTGATTGCTCAACCGCGTTCGCTTGGTCAATGCACCTTTAGAAGCAAATACCCTTCCGGGCATCTGGCTTTCAGTACGTCCCGCAGGACGCCTGCCTAAAGCTCAACTTCTGCCAGTACCCTGACCTTCCCGGTCACCCGTCCCACGGCCTGCCCTGAGCAAAGCCGAAGGGTCAGCATATCGGGCGATGTTCCATCGCCATGGCATTACCCCAGGCATTAGCTTCTTGGGACATCCTACTCCGTCACGGCTTGCGGCCTGGTCGCCTGCTCCTGCACAAGGCAGAGAGAGCACGTGACGGGTTTCCCTGTTCCGGCGGGTAAAAACCACCCGGTGTCCATTTTGCGTGACCTTGGGTGGGTGCTTTACGCCGGGTCCCATTTGAGCGCAGTCTTGCGCCGCTGGGCACGCAAGACCGGGGTCCATCCCCATTTTGGGGCCAGCCCGTGTTCGCTTCTGGCAGACGTAAGCCAGCGTGGGCTGGTTCTCCATGACAACGCCTACACACCTTCACTTGCGTTCACCATAGCCACCTGCTTGGCAGGGTCGCCCTGTCTGGCTCAGGACTTGCGCCTTTCGTCCGACTGCGAGCAGTCGGCACCCGCATTCTGACGATTGATGACCAGTCGCACGCCAGGGGAAGGTGCTATCACCCCTGCACCGAGGAGATAGGGGTTGATGTTTCGCACGAGACGTGCTAACATCTCACCTATATGGACACATAGTTGTCAAAGATCAAATGACCTTTGCCTCCTGTCCCCCGTCGCTCGATTGAGCGGCGGTTTCAGGAGAACGGGTCGCTCGCGCCAAGATAAGCTCGAAGCATTGGAAAGGAGGTACCACTCCGGAAATCTGCTATTGTTGTCCAGTGGGTGCACAGCATTGATAGTGCTAGGCCATTATCCGCCTACGATGCTGTAAATCCCACCTGCTCAAAGCCTAGCCAGCAGAGCGGTAGTGAACCCCACGTGCAAACCTGGCAACGGGAGTACGGAGCTGGGGGAATCGAGAATGTAGGCCGCGCTATCGAGCCTCGAAATTTCTGCATTGTGGTCCAATGGGATAACTCCGGACGAAGCAAGGAGGAAAGCCGACGCACTGCGACCAGTGGAAGGCAGCAGCCCTGAAAACGACAAGGCAAGTGATCAGGGCACCACCGGGGTCTAAGAACGGGGCATGCATTCAAAAGGACAACTCGGGAACTTGGGAGAGCCCATTGTCTCCTTGCCGTAGGTCAGAAGATGGGGTACTGACGCTAAACAAGAGCCCAGGCGCTGAGTGGGAAAGCTCCAGCCTGCCCAGCGAGCCGGAAAAACGGGACACGAACGAAAGAGGAGGATGCAAGGTATCGGGAGACGAGCGACGAGCGAAGGACCCCGAGACGGGCGATGGGCAGTCGTAGCTGAGCATAGTACCGAAGACGTGTGTACGTACGACGTCCGCGTCGGGAAGGTGGGGAACCGAAGCCCAAGGAACCCACTGGAGGGAAGGCGAAGCCGGGCACAACGTTTTGCTGAAGGGAAAGATGGAAGATACGCCGAGATCACAAACCGTCTCAACGAAACTACAGCAAATTGCAGAGCAGGCGAAACGCTATCCAGGCACGGCGTTCACCACACTGGTGCACCTGATAGACGTGGACTTCCTGCGCGAGGCATTCCGACGGACGAACAAGAAAAGTTCGCCGGGGATAGACGGGGTGACGGCTGAGAGATATGCCGAAAACCTGGAAGAAAACCTCCAAGACTTGTATGAGCGACTGCGAAATGGGCAGTATCGAGCGATGCCCGTGGAGCGGGTATGGCTCGACAAGGAAGACGGAAGGAAGCGACCGATAGGGAAACCGGTGTTGGAGGACAAGATAGTCCAACGGGCAGTGGCGATGCTGTTGGAGGCAGTCTACGAGCAAGATTTCTACGACTTCTCCTACGGCTTTCGAGCGGGCCGCAGCCCACACCAAGCACTGCGCGAGCTTCGCGAGCGGTGTATGGACATGAACATCGGCTGGATCGTGGATTTGGATGTGTGTGGATTCTTCGACAATCTCGAACACGGACACCTGCGAGAGGTACTCAAGCAGCGGGTCAACGATGGAGGTATCATTCGCTTGATCGGGAAATGGCTGAACGCGGGGGTGATAGACGGGGAGGACTTGACCTACCCGGAGAAAGGGACACCTCAAGGCGCAGTCGTCTCCCCAGTACTTGCGAATGTGTTCCTCCATCACGTGCTGGATGACTGGTTCGAGCGGGATGTTAAACCCCGAATGAAGGGACCCGTCTTTCTAATCCGATTTGCTGACGACGCGGTCATTGGCTGCGTACTAGAAGAAGATGCCCGTCGGATAATGGAAGTACTGCCAAAGCGATTTGGTCGTTTCGGGCTAGCCGTCCATCCAGAGAAGACGAAGCGCGTACGATTTCGTCAACCCAATAAATGGGAAGCTACCGACAGGGAGAACGGAGCCTTCGATTTTCTGGGCTTCACCCATTACTGGGCAAAATCGCGCCGGGGGAATTGGGTAGTCAAGCGGAAAACAGCCAAGAAGAGGCTACGAAGGGCGATGAAGATGTTCTGGCAATGGTGCCGACAAAATCGTCATTTCCCACTCCAGGAACAGCACAAGCAATTGTGCCAGAAGCTACGGGGGTACTATCAATACTACGCTGTCCGAGACAATGTGCGGATGTTGAGAAAGGTACACCGACATGCAGAGCGATCGTGGCGATATTGGCTGAGCCGCCGTAGTCGTAAGAGCAAGATTCCTTGGAAAGAATGCAACAAGCTCTGGAGGTACTATCCGCTACCCGTTCCCAAGATTATCCACGCCATCTGAATAGCTTGCAGGGCAGCAAAGTTGTGCGCCAGAGGAAATAGCGAAGCCTCTGGTTAGTCATGGCCGAGCGGAGAGTACTGAGATAGCTCACGCAAGTCTATGGCTACCGAAGAACCGGATGCGCTAATCGCGCACGTCCGGGTCTGTGGGGGGCGCGGCGGGTAACCGCTGCGCCTACCCGGCACCCAGCGCGTGGAGCCGACTGGGCTAATCTCGGCGCTTTTCAATTGCTCCACGCGCTTTGGGAGTGGTTGGTTGGTGAAGGTAGTTTCCCGCATCCGCCCAGCGGCTCAACCCAACCGTTGAACGCAAGTACGCCAGAACTGGTTGACCAGCACCTTACTGTTGGTCACAACACCCTCTCCGCCAACTCCTTTATGGCCGTCGTAAAGTCACACCCTCTCCACCTCATCCAAAAGTCTATCACCGACCCCCCACCACACCCGGCAAAGCGGTGCCAGTAGTTACCCTCAGCGTTGACCCCGAAGCTCGGATGGTGGTCGTCGTGGAACGGACACAAGCCGACGGCGCCGCTCTCCGTCGGTTTCAGGTCCACGTACTGACTGACAAACTCCAGCACCGTCACCCTGGCCTTGATCCTCTCCGAAAGCGTGTCGCCCTCCGGGGCCGCTAGCGGCTCTCCAGGCGCTTCTACCGTCTGAGACGGCGTAAGCCTCGAAAGCTGCCTCTGTCACGGTCTCAGGGGCTCCTCGTGTGTCAATTCGCTCGCGTATCGTCGGCGCCAAAGGAGACCAATCCGCAGTGTGGAAACCATACCGGCGGCCCGTGAGCCAGTGCACGCCAAAGGGCTTGCGGATCAGGGAGCCTGGGCCGTCCGCGCGCTAATCCTGCTCTGGGTACAGCTCCACCCCCTCGATCTGGTGAGTGACCAGCAAACCCTGGCCAAAGGCGCGCGCCTCCCGCCCGGCGATCGCCTGCGTGTTTTTCCCTCTACCCAGCAGAGCAGCAGCTTAATTGTCAATAGTCATGGGGTCTCCCTCACAAAGGGCCATTCCCACCCCAGGGAGCGGCCCTTTGTGCGTTTCCCCAACCAGCGGGCACAGACCCGTCCATCCATTCAAGGAGGTATCGAGATGTTGACCCAAGTTCAGATCCAGGCCCTCAAGGCCCCCTTCCCGCCGGAGGCACTGACCAGCATCAAGGCTGCTCAAGCGCCAGCCGTCATCGGGCGACTCAACGAGGTCCTCGGCCCCTGCGGCGTCGGCTGGCGACACGCCCACAGCCCGTTCGAGGAGCTGCACACCAACAGCGGCCGAGCGGAGATCGTCACCGAGGTCGCCCCCCAGTACTGTGCAGGTTGTGACCAGGTCGTGTGGGATGCCCAGGCCAACGACTGGGCCTTCCGCAGGTGACCCCGTCCAGCCTCTCCTTGAGCACCAGATTGGCACGACGTCCCCTCCCCCCCGTGTGCTTGACATCCGCAGAAAACAGACGTATAATGCTACTAGACTGACCGGTCGGTTTATAAGCCAATCCAGGGATAGAGAGGTGCGCGATGCCACCACCACGTACCGATGTGTCCGCCGAACGCCGTACACAGATTATCGAGGCCGCCATGGCCTGCTTCACCCGCAAGGGGTACACCAATACCACGATGGACGACATCGTCGCCGAAAGTGGGTTGAGCAAGGGAGCCATTTACTGGTACTTTCACAGCAAGGACGATTTGTTCACGACAGCGATGACCTCGTTGTTCGAGGATTGGGGCCAGGAGGCAGTCGCCGAACTCGTTCAGCATGAAACGACCTCCGAGAAACTGCGCGCCGGGGGCCGGGTGATGGTGGATTTCTGCCGCAAGGCCCAGGGCCTTTTCAGCCTGTTCCTCGAATTCTGGGCCCAGAGCGACCGCCGCGAGCAAGTAGGCCAGTTCTGGGCCGGCGTGTTGATCGAGTACGAAAAAGTGATAGCGGCCATCATCGACGAGGGTGTCCAAAACGGCGAATTCAAGCCGGTAGATGCAGAGAACCTGGTGTGGGCGATCATGGCCGCTTATGATGGCCTGGCGGCCTACATCATGCTGATCCCGGGCCTGGATTTGGAGCGGGTCAGCGAGGTGTTTGTCGAGACGCTCCTGGGCGGGCTGGTGGCGGATGAGCACGGAAGCGGCCGGCAGGAGGAATGACCCAGGAGACAAGGTCGGGGTGCGTTGAGGTACGCGGTGGCTCGCAGGCAAGCGTTCGATAAAGGAGGTCAGAAATGCCAATCGTCATCCTGTTGATCGCAATGGTGTTGGTCGGCCTGTTGATGGGCGCGATAGCCAGCCTGATCTGGAAGGAGAACAAGCCGCTGGGGGCGGCCGGCGATTACGTGGTCGCCGTGATCTCGGCGGTCCTCATTGGCCTGCTCGACTGGTACGTCATCCCGGCGATGGGGTTCAGCGACACGATGAAATACCTGGGCGTGGCGATGGAACCGGCGCTCGGGGCACTGATCGTGCTGTGGATCGTGCGGAAGGTGAAAAAGTAGCCCGGATTTGCCGCGCGACCCGTACCGGTTGGCAGGACCAGGTCATGGCAGAAGCGTCCCCCATCATCGAAACCCACGCGCTGACGCGCGACTTTAAAAAAACGCGGGCAGTGGACGCCCTCGACCTGTCCATCCTGCCGGGGGAGCTCTTTGGGCTGGTCGGGCCGGACGGGGCCGGCAAGACGACCACCCTGCGGCTGCTGGCCGGCCTGCTGGACATCACCTCGGGGGAGGCGAACGTGGCCGGCTACGACCTGGCCCGCCAGGCCGAGGCGGTCAAACGCAAGATCGGCTACATGGCGCAGCGCTTCAGTCTCTACGGCGAGCTCTCGGTGGCAGAGAACCTGTCCTTCTTCGCCGAACTGTACGACGTGGACGCCGCCGAGTTGCGAGAGCGCATGGAGCAACTGTTGGCCTTCGCCGGACTGGGCGAGTTCAGAGGCCGCCGCGCGGCGCACCTCTCCGGCGGCATGCAAAAGAAGCTGGCCCTGGCCTGCACCCTGATCCACCGCCCCGAGATCCTGCTGCTCGACGAACCCACCACCGGTGTCGATCCCGTTTCCCGGCGCGAGTTCTGGAACATCCTGACCAACCTGCACCTGGAGGGAACCACCATTGTCGTCAGCACCCCCTACATGGACGAGGCGGATCGCTGCTCGAGGGTGGGCCTGATGTACGAGGGGCGCATGATCGTGTGCGCCGGGCCGCGGCAGATTCGCGCCCAGATCGAGGGCGAGTTGATCGAGTTACGCCCCGGCGACTGGCAGGCGGCCTGCGCCCTGGTCGAAACGCTCCCCGGCGTGCTGGAAGTGCAGACCTATGGCGAGCTGCTCCGCGTGTTCGTCGACTCGGCGGAAAAGCGGTTGCCCGAGATCGAAGCCGCCCTGGAGAAACACGGACTTGGCCACCAGGGGGCACGCCGCGCCACGGCACGCATGGAAGAGGCATTCATTTCCTTGATCACGCGCCTGGACGCATCCCGGGCAGCCAGGTAGGAGGACTGACGTGTCGCTGCGTCACCTGCGGGCTATCGTCCGCAAGGAAATCAACCACATTGTACGGGACAGGACGACCCTGATCCTGGTCATGCTGACCCCGACCGCGATGCTGTTCCTGATGGCCTACGCACTGACGGTGGACATCGAGCACGTGCCTATCGCCGTGCTGGACTATGACCGGGCGCCGACCTCCCGCGCCTTCGTCCGGCGGGTCACGGAGGGAGACGACCTGGACCTGTACGCCCAGGTGGACTCACTGGACGACGTCAACCGCCTGCTCATGCAAGGCAAGATCAAGGCCGCCCTGGTCGTCGGCGCGGCCTTCGAGCGCGACCTGCTGTCGCTGCGCGGGATGGACCTGCAGGTCGTCATCGATGGGACGGAACCCAAAACCGGCGGCTTTGCCGTGGACCACATCGGGGGACAGGCCGAGGCATTCGTCGGCGAGTTGCTCGCCGATCAACTCCAGACACTCGGCGTCTCCCTGGATTCCCTGCAGCCCATCGACCTGCGCGTGCGTGCCCTGTACAACCCCGACCTGAAGCCCAGGGTTGACATGGTGCCCGGCTTGATCTCCATGGTGCTCGGCTTTCCGGCCTTGTCGGTCGCCCTGACGCTGGCGCACGAGCGCGAACACGGCACGCTGGAGCAGGTGCTGGTCACCCCGGCGGGGCGCGCCGAGTTCCTGCTGGGCAAGATGATTCCTTACGCAATCGTCGGCCTGGCCAACGTGATCGCGATTCCGGCCCTCGCCCGGGTGACGTTCCACATTCCCTTCAACGGCAGCTTTGCCTTGTTTTTCCTGCTCTCTGCGATTTTCCTGTTCGCGATACTCGGCATGGGCATGGTCGTGGGCGTGTTCATGCGCACCCAGCCTGCGGCGCTGGCGCTTTCTTTCCTGGTCATCTTTTTCCCCGGCTTTTTCCTGACCGGGATCTTTTTTCCCATCGTCGCCATGCCGGAGGAGATGCGCCTGGAGGCCCTGGGCTTGCCGGGAACGCACTATGCCATCATCACCCGGGGCGTGTTCCTCCCCGGCGTCGGGTTGGACGTGCTCTGGCCCTACGTCGTGATGCTGATCGGGCTGGGGCTCGCGTTCACGGCGGTCGCCGTCCTCTTCTTTAGGAAAAAGTTGGGGTGAGGTGACGATGTTCAAACGGATTTGGTCTCTCGCCATCAAAGAGTTCATCCACCTCATCGACGACTGGTGGCTGCCCGCCTTTATGTTGTTTGGCGGCGCAACCGAGCTGCTGCTCGTCGGCTGGGCGACCTCCCGCCCGATTGCCAACCTGCCGCTCATGGTGTTGGATCAGGACCGGAGCCCCGCCAGCCGGGCCGTGGTCGCCGCGCTGGAGAACACGGGTACTTTTGCGTTCGAGGCCCAGGCGCCGGACATGGCGACCATCCAGGACGCCCTCGACCGCGGCGAGATCAACGCCGCCGTGATCATTCCCCCCGACTTTGATAACGAACTGGCATCTCCCACGGGACGGCCCTCCCTGGCGGTCCTGCTCAACGGAGCCGAGAGCACCCCGGCCACGGTAGCTCTCCGGTCCGTCGAGGGAGTCGCCAGGGATATGGGGGAGAGCGTCACGATCCGCCGCCTGGGGCTGACGCCGGACGAGTTCGCCGGTTTCGACGCCAGCTTGCGCGTGTGGTTCAACGAGGCCCTCAGCGAGGCATATTACATGACCCCCGCCGAACTCGGCCTGATGCTGGAATTCACGGTGCTCCTCTTCGCCGCGCTTTCCTTTTCCCGCGAACGCGAATTGGGCACGTTGGAGCAACTGCTGGTCATGCCGTTCTCTTCGATAGAGATCATCATCGGCAAATCGATCCCGGTCGTCCTGGTGGGGTTTTTCGATTTCCTGCTGATGCTCGGCGCGATCCACTTTTTCTTCGGCGTCCCCGTGCGGGGATCGCTGCCCCTGTTGCTCGTCCTGGCCTTTGGCTACCTGTTGGTCGAGCTGGGCAAGGGGATGGTCATCTCGATCATATCGCGCACACAGCACCAGGCATTCCTGCTGGTCATGATGATCGGGATGGCAGATTTCATGTTCACCGGGTACGCTGCCCCCGTCGAATCGATGCCCCAGATTATACGGGTCGCGGCCAACGTGATTCCCGCCCACCACTGGCTGAACATCCTGCGGGGGATACTGCTCAAGGGAGCGGGCCTGGATGTGCTGTGGCCCCAGGTCCTGGCGCTGGCCATCTTGGGCCTGGCGATCGGCACGTTCTCCCTGCGCTACGTCCGCCGGGCGTTGGATTGAGGGCGTGATCGATGAAGAGTAACGACCTGGCCGTTATCGCTCGCGGCTTGACCAAGCGCTTTGGCGACTTTACCGCCGTGGATGGGATCGACTTTGAGGTGCGGCGGGGGGAGATCTTTGGCTTCCTGGGGCCGAACGGCGCCGGCAAGACCACGACGATCCGCATGATGCTGGGGTTGCTGAAACCCACCGCCGGAATGGTCCAGGTCCTGGGCGTGCCGGTGGCCGAACACCCGGCCAGAATCCGCCCCCGCATCGGCTACATGGCGCAGCGGTTCAGCCTGTACAACGACCTGACGGTGCTCCAAAACCTGCGCTTTTACGGGCGGGCGTACGGGCTGGAGAACGACGTGCTGCGCGAGCGCATCCAGGACGCGCTCCACGCGGCCGGGCTGGAGGGGCGCGAGCGGACGCACACCCGGGATCTCTCCGGGGGCTGGCGGCAGCGGCTGGCGCTCGGAGCCGCCATCCTCCACCGGCCGGAGCTGGTCTTTCTCGACGAGCCGACCGCTGGCGTGGACCCCATCTCGCGGCGCGCCTTTTGGAATCTGCTCTACAGGCTGGTCGCCGAAAGGGTCACGGTGTTCGTCACCACCCACTACATGGACGAGGCAGAGCACTGCCACCGGCTGGCTTTCATCCAGCGGGGGAAGCTGATCGCCTACGGGTCGCCCGAAGAGATCAAGCGGGACGCGATGCGCGGCCAGGTGCTGGAGATCGACTGCACCCGGCCCGACGTCGCAATCGGCGTCTTAAGGCAGATGGATGGTTTCGAGGAAGTGGCCCTGTACGGCGCGCAGATTCACGTGGTCGCCGAGGAAGCCACGTCGCACAAACCCCGCATCACGCGGGCGCTGGCCGAGGCAGGCGTCCAGGTGCAGGCCATAGATGTCGTTGCTCCGTCGCTGGAGGACGTTTTCATCTCCAGCGTGCAATCTAGCTCGCAGAGGTGAGACCATGAAACGCGAACAGATCGTTCCAATCGCCATCATCGCCGTCGTCGTCGTCATCGCGGCGGCGGCGGGCGTCTACTTTGTCGCCAATCCGGACGCCCGGCAACAGGTGGTGGCACAGATGGCATCGACCGGAGTCGAGGTGAGTGGCCTGACGGCGTCGGGGTTCGTCGAGGCCGAGGAGGTGACGATCGCGCCGGAGTTGGGGGGACGCGTGGTCGAGTTGCTGGTTGACGAGGGGGACGACGTCGAGGCTGGCCAGGTGCTGGTGCGGCTTGATGGGACGTTGCTGCAAGCCCAGATCGCGGTGGCCCAGGCGGCGCTCGACGTGGCGCGGGCTGCCCTGGCCCAGGCCCGCGCCGGCGTCCGCCCGGAGCGGATTCGGCAGGCGGAGGCCGCGCTGGCCCAGGCCGAAGCCGGCCGCGACGGGGCCTACCAGGCCTGGCAGGATGCCATCGCCATCCGCGACCACCCGCAGGAGCTGGATGCCCAGATTGCCCAGGCCAGGGCCCAGGTGGCCGCCGCCGAGGCCGGGCTGGCCCAGGCCACCGCGCTGAAGGACGCAGCCGAGATCGCCCACGACGCCTACTGGGATGGCCAGGAAAAGCTGGCGAAGGCGAAGGAGAAACTGAACGACATCCCGGCGGAATTGCGCCCATCCTTGCCGGGGCTACAGTTGAGCGTCCATCTCATTCCCAACGCCTACTGGAAATCCTGGGTGGGGGTCAACACGGCCCAGGCAGGGCTGGACGGGGCGCGGGCTGCGCTGAGCGATCTGTACGCACTACGGAACAACCCTCAGGAACTGGACGCCCGGGTGGACGCGATCGAAGCGCAGTACCGGGCCGCCGGGGCGACCGTTCAGGTGGCCCAGGCCCAACTGGACGCATCTCAGGCCGGGGCGACCGAGGAGGAGATCGCCATCGCCGAGGCACAGGTGGAACAGGCGCAGGCGGCGCTTGACTCGCTGACGGTGCTGCGCGACAAGCAGATCGTCGTCGCACCGGCCGGCGGGCTGGTGCTCGAGCTCAGCATCCACGCGGGGGAACTGGCCGCGCCCGGGGGCACGATGCTCGAGCTGGGCGACCTGGACCACGTGACGCTGACCGTGTACGTGCCGGAGGACAAGCTGGGACAGGTACGCATCGGCCAACAGGTGGAGGTCCGCGTGGACAGTTTCCCGGACCGGCCGTTCACAGGCCGCGTCGTCGCCATCGCGGACGAGGCCGAGTTCACCCCACGCAACGTGCAGACGCAGGAGGAACGCGTCCACATGGTGTTCGCCGTGGACGTGCGCATCCCCAACCCCGATCACGCGCTCAAGCCGGGGGTCCCTGCCGACGCGGTGATCGCCACTCAGGAGCAGTAGCACATGCAGAAATCCCAAATCCCAAATCCCAAATCTCAAATCGCAAATCGCAAATCTCAAATCTCAAATCCCAAATCCCAAATTGGCCATTGGTCATTGGTCATTGGTCATTGGTCATTGGTCATTCTCCTGGCCGGCTGCGGTAGCGCTCAGACGGACGGCCCGATCGCGGCTTCGGGCTTTGTCGAGGGGGAGGAGGTGGCCGTCGCGCCGGAGACGTCGGGCCGTATCGCCGAGATGCAGGTCGATCGCGGGGACGCGGTGCAGGCCGGCGACGTGCTGGTGCAGCTTGACGGCGCGCTGCTTCAGAGCAGGCGGCTGGAGGCCGAGGCGGGGGTGGCATCCGGCCGCGCCAACCTGGCCCGCGTGCTCGCCGGCGCACGTGTGGAGGAGATCGCTGCCGCGCGGGCTGCCCTGGCCCAGGCGGAGGCCGAACGGGATGGGGCAGCCCAGGCCGTCATCAACGCCCGGGAGACGATCAGCAACCCTCTCTCGCTCGATGTGGAGATCAGCGCCGCCCGCACGCAGGTCAGCCTGGCCGAGCAGAACGTCGAGATGGCGGAGGCCAACCTGGCGGAGACGGAACTGGAGCACCACGTCTACGCCAGGCAGGGGGGGGACACGAAACGCGCCTGGGACCTGCAGTTGCAGGCGGCTCAGGCTGCGCTGGCCCAGGCCCAGGCCGAACTGGAGGGGGCTCAGCAGGTCCTCAGTGCCCGGTGGGCCATACGCGCCAATCCTCTCACGCTGAAGGCTGCACTCCACAACGCGGAGATGCAGCACAGCGTCGCCGAGGCGCGGGTGGCGGCCGCGCGGGCGGCGTTGGGCGAGCTGGAGGCCGGCCCGACCGGGGAGGAGATCGCGATGGCCGAGGCCCAGATGCGCCAGGCCGAGGCTACGGTGCGCCTGGTCGACGCCCAGATCACCCAACTCACGCTGGCCGCCCCGATGGACGGCGTCGTCACCAGCCGCAGCGGTCACGCCGGGGAGACTGCGATGGCCGGTGCGCCGCTGCTCACGGTCGCCAACCTGGACCAGGTGACGCTCGTCATCTACATCCCCGAGACTCGCATCGGGCAGGTGCAGGTGGGCCAAGAGGTGGAGGTGCGCGTGGACTCTTTCCCGGAGCGTGTATTCCTGGGGCAGGTGGCGAGCATCGCCGGTGAGGCCGAGTTCACCCCGCGCAACGTACAGACGCAGGAGGAGCGCGTCAACCTGGTCTTTGCGGTCAAGGTGCGCATCCCCAACCCCGACTATGCCCTCAAGCCGGGGATGCCCGCCGATGCAACGCTCCGCCCGTAGCAGTGCCCCGGCGGCCCACAGAGCGACTCGAGATCTGGAGCAGGGGATGAACCTGAAGCGGGACACACGAACACAAAGAAGGAGACCGGATATGAACGAAACGAAGAAAGTAGAGCCGGCCTACCACGAGATCCAACGCGTTCGACAGGCCTGGATATGGGGCGTCGTGACCGTGATCGCCGGGCTCGCTTGGTATGCCTTGGCAAGACAACTCCTGCTGCGCCGTCCATTTGGCACTACCCCCATCCCGGATTATGCGCTGGCAGTCCTCTGGCTGATCTTTGGGATTGGCCTGCCGGCGCTGTTCCTGCTGGGCAGACTCGTGACCGAAGTGCGCTGTGATGGGATCTACATTCGCTTCGTCCCATTCCACCGCTCTTTCCGCAGGATTGCCTTTGAGGACGTGAAACGATGTCAAGCCCGGACGTACCATCCACTCCTGGAATACGGTGGCTGGGGAATCCGGATCGGACTGAAAGGTAAGGCGTACAATGTACGTGGCAACCGAGGCGTGCAGTTGGAACTGCGGAGCGGCATGCGGCTGCTGATCGGCTCGCAGCGACCGGAGGAGTTCCTGCGAGCCATCCGGGGCGAATCTGGCAGACGATGGAGCGAGGGGGATTGCCGGTAAATGAGAGCAACTGCACCCGATTGAACAGGGCCGAGCGGGAAGCCATTTCGTCACACACGGAAGGTCGGTCAAGGTGGACAAACGAAAGAGAACAGCAGGATACCTGGTCAACCTCTTGATGTTCGCCTATCTCGCCATCGGTGTTGGGGTCACGCTGGCGCACAGTGTCCTGGCGGGAATCCTGTACGTCGTGTTGATACCCATCGCTTTCCTCGTGGTTGCGTATGCGTGGTGCGCCCGGTGTCCCTGCCGGCTCAACGCGTGCACGCACATATGGGTGGGCAAGCTCACCAGGTTCCTGCCTCAAAGAAAGCCAGGGGAACCCTCGATTGAGGACTGGGTAGGACAGGCGGTTTATATTGCGGCTTTGCATCTGCCTCCCCAATACTGGCTTTGGCAGCACAAGCCACTGTTCGCCCTGTTCTGGGGACTGACGCTGGCCACCTTCCTGGTCGGCCCTCTCTATGCCTGTAAGGGGTGCCCGAACAAGCACTGTTACGTTGGGGCCCTTCGAGGCTGATTGAGGGCTTTACCTACGTCTTGAGCGCGGCTAAACCTCGAGTAACGGTTACTACTCAGGCTTCGTCATTTCGAGCGAGCGAAGCGAGTCGAGAAATCTCGTGTTTGCGGACGAGGGAGATTCCTCGACTCCGCTACGCTCCGCTCGGAATGACGGGGGCGTGTTGCGCTGCGCTACTGAGAAACTTTATAGTTTCTTACTCCCTGAACAGCGCTCGCGGCGCTGTGGCGTTACTCGGAATGACGTATCACGAGGACCCTGAGTAGTAACGAGTAACGGAGGATTTCCTATGCCAGCGTTCCTGGATTCCAGCAAGCCTCTCAGCACGTGTGTCTGCGAGACATGCGAGGGGTGCGAAGCAGGCCAGAAAGTGCACTGTCATTTTGGCGGCCCTGACCTGGCCCATTTCATATGGAATGTCCTGCCTCCCTTCGTGTTGGGTGGCGCGGGCATCGTGCACGTGGGTTGGTGGTGGCTCGCGCCGTGGCTGGCCGTAATCTTGAGCTACTTTGGCCTCCTGGAGATCCGTGTCATGTGCTCGCATTGCCCCCACTACGCCGAGCCGGGCAATTCGCTCAAGTGCTGGGCCAATTACGGCTCGCCCAGGCTGTGGAGATACCGCCCTGGCCCGATGTCCAGGATGGAAACATTTTGGTTTTTTGCCGGATTTGTCGTCATCCTGGGCTACCCGCTCGTCTTTCTCCTGATCGGGATGCAGTGGTTCCTGCTCGCGATGTGCGTGCTGACGGCGGGAGGAGCCGTTGTCACCCTAAAGATGTCCTTCTGCTCGCACTGTATGAACTTTGCCTGCCCGTTCAACCAGGTAAAGGATGCGGCGCGGCGGGCGTTTTTCGAGCGTAACCCAACAGTCGCTCAAGCATGGGAGGAAGGGGAATGAGCACGCATCTCATCCTGCCTCTGGACACCGAACACGCTTCGTTGGAAGCCGCTGGCGGCAAGGGGATGAACCTCGCCTGCATGGTGCGCGCCGGATTCCCGGTGCCAGGCGGCTTTATCATCACGACGGCTGCCTACGACGCCTTCACCGCCAACGGCCTGACCGGCTGGATCCTGGACGTGGTCAGCTCCATCCCGCCCGACGACCCGCAGGCCCTCGAAGCGGCCTCGGCCACCATCCGCGCCCGGTTTGCAGCGGGGCAGACGCCGCACGGCCTGACCGAGGCGCTGTGCGATGCTTACGCCGCCCTGGGACGCCCCGCCGTCGCCGTGCGCTCCTCGGCCACCGCAGAGGATCTGCCCGGTATGTCGTTCGCCGGGCAACAGGACACCTATCTCAACATCGTCGGGGAGGACGCGCTGCAGAAAGCCGTGGTGGACTGCTGGAGCAGCCTGTGGTCGGCACGTGCCATCGGCTACCGCGCCCGCAACGGCATCCTGCACAAAGACGTGTCGCTGGCCGTCGTTGTGCAAGAGATGGTGCCCGGCGAGGCGTCAGGCGTGCTGTTCACCGCCGATCCCCTCGGCGGGAAACGCACCGAGGTGGTGATCGAGGCCACGCTGGGATTGGGTGAGGCCCTCGTATCGGGGCAGGTGGAGCCCGACCGCTACGTCGTGGACGCTGTCGAATGGCGCATCCTCGAAAAGACGCTGGGCAGCAAGGCCATCGCCATCCGAGGACGGGCGGGCGGCGGCACGATCACAGTCGAGGAGGACGCCGCGGCATGCCAGGCCCTCCCCGACGAGGCCATCCTCGAGCTGGCGCGGTTGGGATGGCGCGCGGCCGATCATTTCGGCACGCCCCAGGACGTCGAGTGGGCGCGCGCAGACGGGCGGCTCTTCCTGCTGCAATCCAGGCCGATCACGTCGCTCTATCCCCTGCCGGACGACGTGTCGCCGGAGCCGCTGCGGGTGATGTTCTCCTTTGGCGCCATGCAGGGCATGCTCGATCCGATGACGCCCCTGGGGCGCGATGCCATGTGCGCGGCCCTTGTCGGCGGGGCCAGATCGTTCGGCTACAGTTTCACGGTGGAGACCCAGCCTGTGCTCAAGGTGGCAGGCGAGCGGCTGTGGGTGGACCTGGCCGGGCTGGTGCGTAACCGGATTGGGCGGCGGCTGTCCATCGCCGCGCTGGGATACATCACCCCCGGCGCGCAAGCTGCGCTCAAGTCACTGATCGAACAGGGGCGCTTCCCGCCGCCCGGGCCCCTGAGCGCGCGAACCGCCCTGCGCCTGGTATGGGTGATGGCCCCGGTGGTGGTGCGGGCGCTGCGGACGCTCCTGCGCCCCGACGCCGAGCGCGAGGCACTGTTCCGCCAGCTCGAGCGGCTGGTCGACGATTTCGAGGCCCGTTTCGCGGCCACGGCCACCCTCGGCGAGCGCATGGCCGTCGTTCGCGAGACGGCCAACCAGGCGTTCGAGTTCGTGTTGCCCCAATTCGTGCCGCGCTTTGGCATGGGCATGGCTACGTACAACCTGCTCACCCAACTCGCCGCCAGCCTGCCCGACGGGGCGCACGACACACAGACGATGATGCGGGGCATGCCGCACAACGTGACCACCGACATGGACCTGGCACTGTGGCAGGCAGCGCAGGCGATCCGCGCCGATGCGCCCTCCGCCGCCCGCTTCGAAGGGATGGACGTCACGACACTGGCCGCCGACTACCTGGCCGGTCGACTGCCGGAGCGGTCGCAGGAAGCCGTGGATGCATTCCTGAGCCGCTACGGGGCGCGCGGCCTGGGCGAGATCGACCTGGGCCGGCCGCGCTGGCGCGAAGACCCGACGCCGGTGATGCAGACGCTGCGCAGCTACCTCCAGGTCCGGGACGCAGATGGTTCGCCGGACGCCGTGTATGAGCGCGGGCGGGCAGTCGCCGAGGCCGAGATAGACCGGCTGGTGGCCGCGCTGCGCCGCACGCCGGGCGGCCGGATCAAGGCGCGGCTGGCAGGCTGGGCCGCGCGCCGGATGCGCGCGCTGGTGGGGTTGCGCGAAAGCCCCAAGTTTGCCATCATCCGCCGTTTTGGCCTGGTGCGCGAGGCGATGTTGGCCGACGGGCAAGCGCTGGTCAAAGACGGCGTGCTGGATCGCCCCGAAGACGTGTTCTTCCTGCACATGGCCGAACTGGAGGCGCTGGCCGCAGCCCGGCAGCGCGACTGGGCCGCGCTGGTGCGCGAGCGCCGCCGGGCCTACGAGCGCGAGTGCCTGCGCGTGCAGATTCCCCGCCTGCTGTTGAGCGACGGAAGCGCCTTTTACGCAGGTGTGACGGCCTCCGACGGTGAGCGTCCCGCCGCAGCAGGGCCAGACGCCATCATCGCCGGCAGCCCGGTCTCGCCGGGCGTGGTGGAGGGCGTGGTGTGCGTGGTGCTCGATCCACGCCGGGCGCAGCTCGCGCCGGGCGAAATCCTGGTCTGTCCTGGCACCGACCCATCGTGGACGCCGCTGTTCCTGGTCGCGGGCGGGCTGGTGATGGAGGTCGGCGGTATGATGACCCACGGCTCGGTGGTGGCCCGCGAGTACGGCATCCCGGCGGTGGTGGGCGTGCACGAGGCCACGCAGCGGCTCGAGACCGGGCAGCGCATCCGCGTCGACGGCAGTGCCGGTACAATCGTGATATTGAGCGACGCGGTGTGATTCAGAGGGCTGGATCATCCCCACGTCCTCATTGACTTACCCAAATTGACATTTGAATGGCTGTTCGGCCTGAGCGATTCTACCCTCCCCGCCCACCCTTGCAAGTCGCCCCCCACTGGCACTGTGGGCGCATAACCGCCGACAAAACGACCGCCCCGACCTGCATGGTTGGGGCGGTCTTCGTTTGGCCTTGTTGGTTGCGCTGACCAGGAGCGGCGAGCGATGGGTTCTGGCCCGCTCTCCTGCTCCGCCTTCAACTACGTCTGGCCGCTCAACCACAACAGTGATCCCATCTGGCGCGGTAGCCCAACCTTGCTCCAGTCAAGCTCAGGGAAAGCCGATGGCGGGAGTTCCTCGTTCTGCTGCAGAACAAGGCAGTCTCCAGGGACCCTCGCATCTCGGCAACATCGTCGAGCCATCAGCGGTGCTCCAGGGTCATCTTCGCTTCAGCGGGACACGGTTTTTTTGCACAGTTGTCTGGTCTCGCACGTCTCCACAGGCCCGTTTCACCCGTTCCGCTGAGATCCGTCAAGACGCTCCGGCGCCGACTTGAGCATAGCACGAACCAGCACCTGCTGGTCTGTTCAACGGTCTCACTCCGAAGATCCTCAAAGACAGTAGGTGCGCTTGGGTTCTGCGGCAGAACCAGCGCGCGCCATCCGCACCGCCCAGCCAATTCCCCACGTCGTTTGCGTGAGTACCACCGACGAGGGTGTGACGACGCTGCAAAGTGTTGATCTCCGAGCAAGTTTGTGCTATACTGACTGTGCATCAGGCGAATAAACTGGCCTCGCAGCTCTGTCCAATTCCGAGGTTGAATGGTGCAGTGAGCCGCTTCGTCACCGGTAGTGTGCTCCATATGCGGCGATTCATAGGATAGCTACAGTGTCGGACGAGAAGCCACGCGCAACGTTGAGCGCCAAGCAAGCCCGTGGGGGTGTCATCGGTGGAAAGGGGTACGGCTTCCAGGCCGCCTACATCGTCAGCCGGATCCCTATCTGGCTGGCCGATCCTGATTTCGCCCAGTTCCTCCAGGAGGGCGCGGGTGACGTGGACGTGCGCTTCAACCGGGCCGATGGTGAGGAGCGCTGGTACGTCCAGGTCAAGAACTACGCACTGACACCTGCCACGGCCCGTGAGGTGTTTTCGCAGTTTCGTGACACCGACATAGGCACCCCAGGCACGTATATCCGCTTCACGCTGGCCTGCCCCGGCCTCAACGAGGACCTGAAACGTCTGCGCGCTGCCGTCAAGGAGTTGCGCGGGGCAAGGGACTTCTTCCGGCCGGGTCAGGACCCAATTCTGGACAACACCCGGGCCGACCTGGAGAGCCTGGTGCAGAGGCTCGATCTGCCGGTGGACGCGGCCTTCCTGGTAGATAAGGTGGACTTTGACACCAACCTGGCCGGATTGACGGACGATGAGAGCCTGTGCAATCTCTTCGTAGGAAGCCTGCTGCGCCTAGACGCCTGGGCCAGAGTGCCGCCGGAAGGGGCCGCCCGCGCCTACGAGAAGCTGGCGCTGCTCTGCCACCAGGCGCTTCGACAGACCTGCTCCCGCGAGGAGGTGGAAGACCGCATCCGGGAGGCCGTAGGGGAGCTGCCGGTGGAGGTAGTCCACTTCCTCGTGCCCTTTATGCGCAACCCCGACTTTGTCGGGCGCGAGGAGGATCTGGAACGGCTGCACCAGGCCCTTTCGGGGGAGGGGCCGGTGGGCATCCGCCCAGCAGGGCTGACCGGAATGGGTGGCATCGGCAAAACCCAACTGGCGGTGGAGTACGCCTATCGCTATGCAGACGCCTACCCCGATGGTGTCTTCTGGATCAACGCGACCGAACCTCTGGCCCAAGGTTTCGCACGCTTGGGCACACGGCTGCGCCCAGCCACAGCCGACCGTTCCCTGGACGAGCAGATCCTGGCAGCCGTCGGTTACCTGCGCGATCATACAGACGCCCTGGTGATCCTGGACAACCTGGCTGACCCGGCTACGCTCAACCAGCCGATCGGCGCCGACGTAGTGCTCGCTGCCCTTCCGTGCCGAATCCTCTTCACCACCCGCCAGCGAGACCTGGGCCGCTTCCACTCCATTGAAGTCACCGTGCTGCCAGAGGATGTGGCACTGAAACTGCTCCTGCGCCATCCTGGCCGCCAGCCGATCCTCAAACCGACCCACCCGGAGCATGAGGAGGCCAAGGCAATCTGTGCGGTCCTGGGGTACCTGCCGCTGGCGCTGGAGGTGGCGGCGACCCACCTGGGCAGGAGGCCGGAAGCGCCTCTGGCTACCTACCGCCAAGAACTGGAGGCTCGTGGGGCGCTGCCAGTGCTGGACGATCCCCGGTTGCTTTTGCGTTCAGAAGATCTGCCCACACGCCACGATGCCGCTGTGGCCGCCACGCTGGCAGGCCAGTGGGAGGCCCTTGAGAATGACGATGCCCGCCTGCTGCTGCGCGTCGCCGGCCAACTGCCAGAGGCAGCGATGATCCCCACTACGCGCCTGGGGCTCTTGGCTGCGCTGGACGATCAAGAGGACGGCTTCTTCGGCTCTTCTTTGACGCTGGCCCTGCAGGTTCTGAAGGATGCCTCCCTGGTTGAAGAGCTACGAGAAGGACAAGTGCGGCTGCACCCGCTGGTGCGCGAGTTCGCCGCCGGGCAGACGCCGGCGGAGGAAACCCCGGCCTTTCGGCAATGGTGCGCCTCTAATCTGGCCAGGGCCTACGAGGACATCGCCACATTGGAAGACCACTGCGCGCGTCGTGGCGTGGATGCTCTCCAGGAGGATGTGAGCACGGGACTGGGGTTGTATGCCTATTCCCCCGAGGTTGGGGATGAATCTGCAACCTTCCTCCAATCGCTGCACCACCTTCTTCGACGCGAGGCTCACACCTTGCGCGGTTGGAATCGAGAGGAGCGTCCGGCTTTCTTTGCCCAGCAGGTGCACAACCGGGCGGTGGCGCTTGGGTTCAGCCATCTGGTCGACAGTGCAGAAGCCTGGGCAGCAGGGATGGGCCAGCCCTACCTGGCGCTATGTTGGCGCGTCGGGCGCGAATCGCCGGCACTGGTGCGCACCCTGGCCGGACACGAGTCTTCGGTGAACGCCGTGGCGGTGATCCGCGACGGGCGGACCGCCATCTCCGCCTCCGCCGACCGCACCCTCAAGGTGTGGGAGCTGGAGACGGGGCGGGAAGTGCGCACTCTGGCCGGACACAAGGATAGTGTGCACGCCGTAGCGGTGACCCGCGACGGCCGGTACGCCATCTCTGCCTCCACCGACCGCACCCTCAAGGTGTGGGAGCTGGAGACGGGGCGGGAGGTGCGCACCCTGGCCGGACACGAGTCTTCGGTCAGCGCCGTGGCGGTGACCCCCGACGGGCGGTACGCTATCTCCGCCTCCTACGACTGCACCCTCAAGGTGTGGGAGCTGGAGACGGGGCGGGAGGTGCGCACTCTAGCCGGACACGAGTCTTTGCGCGCCGTGGCGGTAACCCCCGACGGGCGAACCGCCATCTCCGCCTCTCGGGACCGCACCCTCAAGGTGTGGGAGCTGGAGACGGGGCGGGAGGTGCGCACTCTGGCCGGACACGAGTCTTCGGTGAGTGCTGTGGCGGTGACCCCCGACGGGCGGTATGCCATCTCCGCCTCCGACGACAGCACCCTCAAGGTGTGGGAGCTGGAGACGGGGCGGGAGGTGCGCACCCTGGCCGGACATGAGTATGGGGTGAACGCCGTAGCGATGATGCCCGACGGGCGGACCGCCATCTCCGCCTCCAACGACCGCACCCTCAAGGTGTGGGAGCTGGAAACGGGGCGGGAGGTGCGCACCCTGGCCGGACACGAGTCTTTGCGCGCCGTGGCGGTGACCCCCGACGGGCGGTACGCCATCTCCGCCTCCTGGGATGACACCCTCAAGGTGTGGGACCTGGAGACGAGGCGGGAGGTGCGCACCCTGACCGGACACGAGTCTTTGGTGCTCGCCGTGGCGGTGACCCCGGACGAACGGTACGCCATCTCCGCCTCCGACGACAGCACCCTCAAGGTGTGGGAGCTAGAGACGGGGCGGGAGGTGCGCACCCTGGCCGGACACGAGTCTTCGGTCAGCGCCGTGGCGGTGACCCCCGACAGGCGGTACGCCATCTCCGCCTCCGACGACCGCACCCTCAAGGTGTGGGAGCTGGAGACGGGGCGGGAGGTGCGCACTCTGGCCGGACACGAGTCTTCGGTGAGTGCTGTGGCGGTGACCCCCGACGGGCGGTATGCCATCTCCGCCTCCGACG